>JGI24695J34938_10001138_pt1 | contig 23781 bp, 22 predicted proteins | sample TergutCo191P3_FD_34938 | JGI IMG/M metagenome (IMG submission 34938)
GTCAAATCGCGGGCTTTCCGGGCCGCATCCCGCGCTCTTTGTGCCAAAATTGATTTTTCACAAATCGCTTTCGCAATCGACGGATTCTGCTCTAAATAATAAGTAAGCTGTTCGCTGACAATACTATCAACGGCGCCCCTTGCTTCTGTGGTTCCTAATTTTTGCTTTGTTTGTCCTTCGAATTGCGGATCTTCTATCTTGACACTAACGATAGCCGTAAGCCCTTCTCTGATATCTTCTCCTGCCAGATTCGGTTCACTGTCCTTTAATATTTTGTTAGTTCTCGCATAATCATTAAATGTCTTGGTCAGCGCATTGCGAAAACCGATTAAATGCGTCCCCCCTTCGGGAGTATTAATATTATTAACAAAACTGTATGAACTTTCCACATATGAATCATTATGCTGAATTGCTACTTCAACCTCTATTTCATTCTTCTTTCCTTCAAAATAAAGAACTGTATCATAAATCGCCGTTTTACTATGATTCAAATAAATAACAAATTCTTTAATTCCGCCTTCATAATAAAACTCACGCTTAATTTCACCTTCTTTTTCAAGTTCACGAGCGTCACGGAAAATTATTCGCAATCCTTTTGTTAAAAAAGCCATCTCACGGAGACGCTGCTTCAAAACATCAAATTCAAAAACATGTGTTTCCTGAAAGATAGTTACATCAGGTAAAAAAGTAACCTTCGTTCCCGTTTTTTCTGCGTCGCATTCACCGACAACCTTTAATTTCGATGATACAATACCTCGCTCATAACGCTGTTTGTAAATTTTTCCATCCTGAAAAATTTCTACTTCCAGCCAATCTGATAAAGCGTTAACCACCGAAGCGCCGACACCATGAAGACCGCCCGACACTTTATATCCGCCGCCGCCGAATTTACCTCCTGCGTGAAGAATCGTAAAAACTACTTCCACAGCAGGAATCCCTGCTTTAGTATTCATCCCGATCGGAATGCCGCGCCCGTTATCAGTAACGGTTACGGAATTATCTTTATTAAGAACAATATCAATAACCGAACAAAATCCCGCTAATGCCTCATCTACTGCATTATCAACAATTTCGTAGACCAAATGATGAAGGCCGCGGGCGGCAGTAGTTCCAATATACATTCCGGGACGTTTACGAACCGCCTCCAAACCTTCTAAAATTTGAATCTGATCTGCACCATATTCATAAATTTTCTCTTCAACCGTATTATTTTCCTCAATTATACCATTTTCATTATTAGACATATCATCCTCCATTTATAAAAACAACTTCGTGTCATTCCGCTTCTTCCAAACATGCTACACTACCGTTAACTACCCGAAAAACACGATCTATCTCAAATCTATTATTAATAAACTCATCAAGCCCGGTACATGTAATTACAGTCTGAACATTGCCGATACTGTTAAGCAAAAAATTTTGCCTGTTACTATCAAGTTCCGACAAAACATCATCGAATAAAAGTACGGGAGTATCTTTTGTAATTTTCTTAATTAACTCAATTTCAGACAATTTCAGAGAAAGGGCAGCCGTTCTTTGCTGTCCTTGAGAACCAAATTTTCTGATATCGATACCATTTATATAAAAAGAAAAATCATCACGATGAGGGCCGACAGTCGTTTGTTTAAGCTTAATATCTTTATCAAGGCTTTTAACTAACTTTTCTTCATATTCTTCTATTAATGTATCTGCTTCATAGAAAATTTTTAGATCCTCTAATCCGCCTGAAAGTTTTTTATGGATTTTCGCAATTATTTCATTTAATTGTTCTGTAAAAGCATACCTTCTTTCAATAACTTTACTCCCGTATGAAATAAGCTGGGAGTCCCAAATTGAGATAGTCTCTTTAAGCGACGGATTAAAATACATATCCTTTAATAATTTATTTCTTTGATTAACTATCTTATTATAATTATTCAAATTATAAAGATAAAAACTATCAAGTTGACAAAGTTCCATATCGGCAAAACGCCGTCTTTTTTCAGGTCCGCTTTTGATAATAGCTAAATCCTCAGGAGAAAAAAAGACAACATTTAAAATTCCCATTAAATCAGCGGCTTTTTTGATTCTTTGATTGTTTATCGCAATACCTTTTGACTTAGAACTCCTTAAATGCATATCAACTTTTACCGTCTCATCATCTTTATTTATAAAAGTTCTGATATGCGCTTCATCTTCGTTAAAATTAATAATATCCTTATCTTTACTTGACTTATGTGATCTCGTTGTTGATGAAATAAAAATAGCCTCTAATATATTAGTTTTCCCTTGTGCATTATCACCATACAAAATATTAGTACCTTCACTAAAATCAATTGTCAGTGACTTGTAATTACGAAAATTATTAAGTTCTAATGATTTTATTATCATCTATTTTTCAATCCTGATTTCATTTTCCTGATAAAAAATGACATCACCGTCATAAAGTTTTCTTCCGCGCCTTAATTCTTCCAATCCATTAACCTTGATAAGACCTTCGCTGATAATTATTTTAGCTTCCGCACCGCTTGAAACTAAATTAGCAACCTTTAAGGCTTGACCTAATTTTATGTAATCGTCTTTTAATTTAATATTAATCATTTACGACACCGTTGTAAAATTAACAGGCAGTACTAAATAAATATAGTTTTCTTCACTATCTCTGATAAAACAAGGAGCTTTCGGATTAACCATATAAATATCAATAGTTTCATCATCAATAACTTTTAAAGCATCAAGCAAAAACTTCGGATTAAAGCCAATCATTAAATCCTTTCCTTGCTTTTTAATATCAATTTCTTCATTCATACTGCCAATAGTTGAGTTCATCTTTAGTTCTAAAATCTCGTCGGTAACATTAATAATAATTGGTTTTTTATCATTTTCTTTTATTAATAAAGTCGCCCTGTCTATACAATTATAAAATTCTTTTTTATTAACTGTTACCTTAGTCTCAAAATCACTGGATAACATCTGATCAATCCTAAAATATTCACCTTCAATAAGCCTTGAAACAACCACCGTCTCATCAAATTCGAATACAACATGTTTTCCTGTAAAGAAAATAGTAACATCCCGGTCAGTATCTCCTGACAAAATTTTACTGATTTCATTTAGTGTTTTACCGGGAACTACGACTTTTCTGTTAGGATAATTATTCTTAAGTTCTACCCTTCTAATTGAAATACGATGACCGTCCAATGAACATACCTTCAAATTATCACCATTTATTTCAAATAACTCACCAGTCATCAGTTTATTATTTTCATTATCAGCAATAGAAAAAATAGTTTGTCTGATTGTTTCCTTTAAAGTAAATTGTGAAACAATAATCGAATCAATTTTTTCTATCTCAGGTAAATAAGAAAAATCTTCACCTGACTTACCTATAATGGTAAAAACAGATTTACCGCTGCTAATAATTGTTCTGAAAGTATTAGCTTCAACATCAACAGTTATATCACCATCCGGGATTTTTCTGACTATTTCATAAAAAATCTTTGCATCAAGGGCTATTTTACCTTCTTTAATAATCTGGCCCCTAATTCTGGTTTCAATACCCATTTCCATATCATTGGCGGTCAGCTTAATAACAGAACCGGAAGCTTCTATCAAAATACATTCAAGTATTGACATAGTAGTTTTATTAGGAACTGCTTTTGATACTATCTGAACTCCGTTTAATAAATTGGCTTTTGAACAAACAATATTCATTTGTGTATTCCTTTCAATTTTCTATTGATTATAATAAGTAATGAAATTTCTTTATTATATATAATAAATTTAGTAGTAATAGTAATAGGCGTTGTTAATTTGTGAAAAAGCTTGTATTTTCCTATAAATATAAGCTAAAAGCTATTTAATAAGTTGTTAATAAAATTTTAATAATTAACCGGTTAGAGAAAATTATAAACATTATAAATTTTTGTACCAATCTTCATTATAGAATAAAATACATTTATAAACAAGTTATAAACTAAAAATTGAGTTTAAAAGTGAATTTTTTGTGGATAAACAAGTAATGAAATTAAACAGGGTTGATAATTTTCTTAATATTTTCTATTTTATTTTTTAGTTCATCATTTGTAAGCAAATCATTCTGAATTTTTTTGTCGCCGTAAATAATCGTCGTATGATCCCTTTTCCCTAATATTTTGGCGATTTGGTCATATGAATTATTCGTTAATTGCCGGCAAAGATACATTACTATCTGGCGCGGTTGCACAAATTCTGAATTTTTTCTTTTTGAGGTAATATCAGACGGATTCACATTACAATGTTCAGCTACAATATTAATGATAAGCTGTGGAGTTATTTCTTGTTTTTCATTATAAATAATATCTTTAAGCGTTTTTTCGATATCATACATGTTGAGTTCCTGTTTTTCTATTTTAGAAAAAGCTAAAACTTTATTAAGAGCCCCTTCAAGTTCTCTGATATTGGAAGTAACATTTTTGGCTATGTATTCTAAAATATTGACATCAACTTTTTTATTCTGTGTCGCGGCATATTTTTGTAAAATTGCCATTCTTGTTTCATAATCAGGAGGTTGCATATCACAAATAAGTCCCCAGGCAAAACGATTTCTCAATCTTTCTTCCAATGTTTCTAAATCTTTCGGCGGTTTATCAGAGGTTAAAATAATTTGCTTTTTAGCTGAATGAAGGGCGTTAAAAGTATGGAAAAATTCTTCCTGGGTACTTTCCTTGCCAATAATAAATTGAACATCGTCCAATAATAAGACATCAACAGTACGGTATTTTTCTCTTAGTTTAGTCATTTTGGCGGCATTACCGCTTCGAATAGAAGCAATAACTTCATTCGTAAATTGCTCACTTGTAATGTATAGTACTTTAGTATTAGTATTAGGATTATTACTTAAAATAAAGTGTCCGATTGAATGAATAAGATGAGTTTTTCCTAAACCTGCACCACTGTAAATATAAAGAGGATTATATGTAATACCGGGTGATTCAGCTACTGCCAAAGAAGCTGAATGGGCAAAACGATTATTGCTTCCGATGACAAAAGATTCAAATAAATATTTTGAATTAAGATTCGTGTTTTCGTAATTTAGGCTATGAATAACGCCATCATTTACATTACTTATATCTGTGTCTCTTGGTAAAATAAATTTTACATCAAGGTCGTCGTCCAGGAATTCTGAAATGGTGACTTTAAAAAAAAGTGCATATTTAGAAGTAATATATTTAAGTGCATGTGATTGGTCGGAAGGAATTAAAATAATAATCTGATTATTTTCTTCATCAAAATCATGAAAAACTAATGGCAGAATCCATGTATTATAAGAAACTTCTGATAATTCATATTCATTACGGACGGTAGATTTAATAACTTCCCAGTTATCGATAATGAAGCCTTTAATATTTGAAGAACCAATTTCATTATTAAGCATTAAAAAGCCTTTCAAAATAATTCGCAAAACGTTAATAAAACACTACTCTAGTACCATATTAATATAATTATGTGAAATAATCAAATATAAAATTTGAATTTTGTGGATTTTTACTTGACTGAATCATTTAATTATCTTATAATCTAAATGTTGTTTATCTGTGGAGAGGAGGTTAATTCCTATGAAAATGACGTTTCAGCCGAAAAAACGGCAAAGAGCTAAGGTTCATGGATTCAGAGCAAGAATGAAAACTGCCGGAGGCAGAAAAGTTTTGGCTTTGAGAAGAGCAAAAGGAAGAAAGAAAATATCTGCTTAGGTGTTACTATTAACGATACTGTTAATAGTAACGATTTTTCATGGCCGCTACTAAGTGGCCTTTTATGTCTAAATTTATGAAATATTTTAAGTCACTTAAAAAAAACTGGGAATTCCAAAAAATTTATAAAACAGGCAAATCCTTTGCCAATAAATTTTTAATAATGTATGTAACAGAAAACAACACAGATTCGAATAATTTGGGAATAACAGTTTCAAAAAAAGTGGGAAATAGTGTGGTAAGACATCGGGTTACCAGATTAATTAAGGAAAACTTTAGACTACAGGAAATGATATTTAATAGTGGTTTAAATATCGTAGTCGTTGCCAGAGCCAGCACGAGTGAAGCTTCATGTCATGATATTGGAAAAGCTGTTTTACATTTAGCGAAGCTTCATAAAATCATCAAAAAATAATTTTTACGAAGTCCGGCAATTTATTTCGAATAATCTATGAAAAAAATAATAGTTGAAGTTATTAAATTTTATCGAAAATATATTTCTCCTATGAAAACGACTAAATGCCCTTATTATCCGACCTGCTCTGAGTATGGTCTGGAAGCAGTAGAAACTTATGGAGTACTACTGGGCGGATTAATGGCATTTTGGCGGATTTTGCGCTGTAATCCTTTTACAAAGGGAAGGTATGACCCTGTACCGGAAATAAAGAGTTTTTCGATAAAACAAATAATGCAATCTAGGAGGAAAAATTGTTAGCTATATTATTAACTAAAGATCAAGGAGCATTTTTGGGTCCAATCGCCAATATTCTTGGTCTTTTGATGAACGGTATTTTTAATTTTCTCGATATGATAAAAATTCCTAATACCGGGTTATCAATCATTATTTTTACTATCATTATTTATTTATGCATGTTGCCGCTTACTATTAAACAGCAAAAATTCTCTAAGTTATCGGCAAAGATGAATCCTGAATTACAAGTTATCAGAGATAAATATAAAGGAAAAAAAGATCAGCCGTCAATGCAGGCGATGAACAGCGAAACACAAGCTGTTTATGCAAGATACGGAGTTTCACAGGCAGGTACTTGTATACAGCTTCTAATTCAAATGCCTATTTTGTTTGCTTTATACCGTGTAATCAATAACATGCCTGCATATGTAAACAAAATAAAAGAAGCCTTTTATCCGTTGGTGGACAAGCTGATTGCACAAACCGGCAGCAGGGATTTTATCCAAGATACGGAACGTTTTAAAAATGCTAATTTTTTTAACAAGAACTTTCGCAGCGATGAATTTATTAATGGAACTAATGCATCGGAGTTTGTCCAAAATTCATATATTGATGTTCTCAACAAAGCTACCACCAATGAATTTAATATGATAGCTGAGACTTATCCGTCATTAGCGGCGGATGTTACTAATACCATGACATTACTGGAAAGATATAATAATTTCCTCGGTATTAATATCGGAAATGCTCCGTCTTATATGGTAACTGAGGCATGGAACGCCCCCGGCGGGGTACTGTGGTTTAGTCTTATTGCCGCTTTTATTATTCCGATTTTATCGGCCGTTACTCAGTGGATAAATATTAAGCTGATGCCGCAGCAACAAACAAATACAGGAAATGATCAAGCAAATCAAATGATGCAGTCAATGAAAATGATGAATACGATGATGCCGATAATGTCAGCATTCTTCTGTTTTACATTACCTGCGGGAATGGGTCTTTATTGGGTCGCCGGTGCGGTAGTAAGAAGTATTCAACAGGTAATCATTAACCGCCATCTGGATAAAGTAGATTTAGATGAGTTGATTAAGAAAAATCTTGAAAAGCGTAAAAAAAAGCTTGAAAAGAAAGGCATTGATCCTGATAAAGTAAACACATATGCGACGATGAATACCAGAAATGTTAATACCCCGTCGATTACAAGTAAAGCTAATCAGGTAGGAAATAGTAACGCCAAAAATAAAGATACGGAAACTAATAAACCGGGTGAAAATATCAACAAAAATTATAAACCCGGCAGCATTGCCGCAAAAGCTAATATGGTCAAGCAATATAATGAAGGTAATAAAAACTAAAAGGCAGCGTGAATAAATAAAATTTTCATGCGGTAAGGATAGCCGGAAATAGCCATTCTTACAGGTTTTTGAAGTCGTACTTTGCGACGCGGAGGCATAGATATGGATTATAAGGATTATATAGAAATAAGTGCTAGGACATTAGATGATGCAATAACAGAAGCTTGTCAGGAATTAATGATAACCAGTGATAAATTAGATTATGTTGTGCTTGAAGAAGGTTCATCAGGATTTTTAGGTTTAGGTTCTAAGCAAGCAGTGATTAAGGCAAAAGTAAAAAACACAATTGTTGACCGGGCGACAGAATTTTTAAATGATATATTTAATGCAATGAATTTACAAGTTTCAATAGATTTAAACTATGAAGAAAACTCAAGAAGCATGGATATTAATTTATCAGGCGACGAAATGGGTGTTTTAATCGGAAAGCGCGGTCAAACACTTGATTCTTTACAGTACTTAGTTTCATTAGTCGTCAATAAAGAAAGTAATGAATATATTCGCATCAAAGTTGATACTGAGAACTATCGTAAAAGAAGAAAAGAAACTTTAGAAAACCTTGCCAAGAATATCGCCTTCAAAGTCAAAAGGTCAAGGCGCCCTGTAACACTTGAACCAATGAATCCGTATGAAAGAAGAGTTATTCATTCGATTTTACAAAGTGATAAATTCGTAACTACTTATAGTGAAGGTGAAGAGCCTTTCCGTCGCGTCGTTGTGGCACTTAAAAGAAATTGAAATTAACTAATTTATGCTAAATGATACTATTACTGCTCCCGCTACAGCCATGACAGGTTCAGGAATCGGCATAATCCGTGTTAGCGGTGAAAGAGCAATCGAAATAACTTCTAATCTTTTTCCCGACTTAATTAAAATGAAAAGCCATACAATACGCTATGGCTTTTTATTTGATGGGAAAAAGATTATTGATGAGGTAATGATTTCATTAATGAAAGCACCTCGAAGTTATACACGGGAAGATGTTGTTGAGATTAATTGTCATGGCGGAGTGCGGGTCATGAATCAGATTTTATCATGTTTGGTAAAAAATGGAGCCAGATTGGCGGAACCGGGAGAGTTTACTAAACGGGCTTTTTTGAATGGACGGATCGATTTGTCACAGGCATCGGCGGTAATGGATATAATCAGTTCAAAAAATGATTTTGCTTTGAAATGTTCCGTAAATCAATTAAAAGGAAATGTTTCTGATGCTATTAAAGAAATACGCGCAGAAATTTTATTTCAAATTGCATATATTGAAGCGGCTTTAGATGACCCGGAAAATTATAGTCTTGATGAGTATGATAAGATTCTATATGAAAAAATTGAAATCATATCGGAAAAGCTTAATAAATTAATTAAATCAGCGGATGAAGGAAAAGTTTTAAAAGAAGGGATAAATACTGTAATTGTCGGAAAGCCGAATGTCGGAAAATCTTCTTTATTAAATATTTTATTAGGTGAAGAAAGAGCGATTGTTACTGATATTGCGGGAACTACAAGGGATATTTTATCCGAATCGGTTTTGATAAACGGAATTATGCTCAATATAATTGATACCGCGGGAATCCGTGATACCGAGGATATAATAGAAAGTATCGGTGTTGAACGAACCCTTAAGTATATTAATGAAGCAGAATTGATTTTTTATTTAATTGATTCATCAGTCAAACTTGACGTAAATGATTATCGGATTGTGGATTTAATAAAGGATAGAAGGGTTATAGTTTTATATAATAAGACAGATATTGAAGCTCAGATAAGTAATGATGAACTTATGGATATCGTGGATAAGATTAATCCACATGTTGATAATTTGGTGGATGGAGTTATCAAAATATCCACGAAGAATTCCACAGGGATTGGGGATATTGGGGAAATAATTCGCAAGATGTTCGTCAAAGGGGCAATTGATAATGATGATGAAGTATATATCACGAACGAGAGACACAAGGAAACACTAATAAATGCGCTTGAAAGTATAAAGCAAGTTATGAAAAGCATAAAAGACGGAATGCCTGAAGATTTTTTGACCATTGATATGATGAGCGGATATGAGTGGTTGGGGAGAATAATTGGGGAAATGGTTGATGATGATTTAGTCGATGAAATATTTTCACGGTTCTGTGTAGGGAAATAAAAACATTCTTAATAGTAAAGGAAAAGTAAATGGAAAAATTCAAAAAATTTCTAAAATCAGCACTCCCGATCGCAATCAGTGCTATAATCGGTTATGTTACTATGATGCTTGTATTAAAAAACATGCCCGAAGATTCAAACAAATCCATTTTGCTCATTAAATTAATAATCGTATCTATTTCATTAATCGCATCAGCAATACTCCATACTATAATGCATGAAGGCGGACATTTAATTGCAGGTAAAATGAGCGGATATAGTTTTGTTTCGTTTATGGTTTTCGGAACAGTTTTCATAAAAGAAGAAGGTAAAATTAAGAGAAAAAAATTTCCCGTTATTGGTGCAGGAGGGCAGTGTTTAATGGAACCGCCTGAATTAAAGGATGGAAGCTACCCATACATATTATATAATTTTGGCGGTTCGATGATGAATATAATCTTAGGTATACTATTTTTCATCGCTATGAGATTCTTAGATGGAAATTTACATACAATTTTTTTGGTTACGGCAGTTATGGGCATAGCAATGGGGATAATGAATATAACCCCTCTTAAGACGGGCGGTATTGCTACAGATGGTTATAATATTTATTTATGCAAAAAAGATATTAAAAGCAGATATGCATTTTGGGTTCAATTAAAAATAGCGACATTGTTATCCCGAGGGGTAAGGTTTCGTGATATGACAGAAAAATGGTTTGAAGCAATGCCGTTAAGTGAACTGAATAATCATTTGATTATATCAACTGCGATTATGCGGTATAGCTATCTGATAGATATAGAAGAATATAATAGTGCCAGAGAATATTCAAAGTTTATGCTTGATAACTGCCCGAAAATGTTAGGTATTCATCAGAATGAGATGCGTTGTGAACTGCTATTTTTTGAACTTACTAATGAGTGCCGGGAAGAAGAGATTGAAAAGCTAAATACCAAAGAATTAAAAGATTATCTTAAAGCTACATCATCATATTTATCACGTCAGAAATTATTATATGCTTATGCTAAGATATACGAAAAAAATGATATTAAGGCAAATAAAGTGTTGACTAATTTCGAAAAAGTATGCCGTAATACGCCCTATCTCGGAGAGGTAGAGGGAGAAAGAAATCTTTTTATGACGGTAGTTTCGAACCAAAAATTGGTTTAGATAAGGGTGAGATGAAATACAAAACTGATGTTTGCATAATAGGGGCAGGTCATGCCGGGTGCGAAGCGGCACTGGCTACTGCCAGGTTAGGATTTGAAACGGTGGTATTTACTGTCAGTGTTGACAGTATTGCTTTGATGCCTTGCAATCCGAATATCGGCGGTACATCGAAAGGGCATTTGGTTAGAGAAATAGATGCTCTCGGCGGCGAAATGGCGAAAAATATCGATAAAACATTTATTCAGTCGAAAATGCTAAACCTATCAAAAGGTCCGGCAGTACATTCACTTCGCGCTCAGGCAGATAAGCATGAATATAGCAAATCAATGCGAAGTATATTAGAAAATCAAGAAAATCTGTTAATTAAGCAAGGTGAAGTTATTGAGATATTAGTAGAAGAAGGGAAAGTAACGGGAGTAAAAACATTCACAGGAAATATTTATGAATGTCAGGCTGTTATTATTTGTTCAGGAACATATCTTAATGCCCGGTGTCTATGCGGTGAATCAATTACCGAGACAGGGCCGAATGGTTTACAGGCGGCTAAGTATTTAACAGATTCTTTAAAAGATTTAGGAATAAAATTCCGCCGTTTTAAAACAGGTACCCCCGCCAGAATGGATAAGCGAAGTTTAGATTTTTCCAAAATGGTAGAACAGCCGGGTGATGAAAAGATTGTTCCCTTTTCGTTTAGTACGAATCCTGCTGATATTCAGAAGGAGCAGGTTTCATGTTTTCTGACTTATACCAATGAAAAAACTCATGATATTATTCGCGAGAATCTAAATCGTTCCCCAATGTATTCAGGGTTAATTGAAGGAACGGGTACACGTTATTGCCCTTCGATTGAAGATAAGGTAGTTAAGTTTTCTGATAAAGACAGGCATCAGGTTTTTTTAGAACCCGAAGGTTTATCAACTAATGAAATGTATGTTAGCGGGATGTCATCATCAATGCCTGAGGATGTTCAGGTTGCGATGTACCGAACTGTTCCGGGAATGGAGAATTGTGAAATAGTCCGTAATGCTTATGCAATTGAGTATGATTGTATTGACCCTTCACAGCTAAATGCGACTTTGCAGTTTAAAGGGATAAGCGGCTTATTTAGTGCGGGGCAGGTAAATGGGAGCAGTGGTTATGAGGAAGCCGCCGCGCAGGGATTGATTGCAGGGATAAATGCCGTGTTATTTTTACAGAATCGAGATGGTATTATTATTGATCGGTCGGAGGGATATATCGGCGTACTGATTGATGATTTAGTTACTAAGGAAAATTGCGAACCTTATCGGATGATGACTTCGAGAGCGGAGTATCGTTTATTGTTACGGCAGGATAATGCGGATTTACGTCTTTCGGATAAGGGGTATCAGGTTGGGCTTAAAACTGAGGAAGAAAATTTAGAACTTCAAAGAAAAAGGGTTGCGATTAAGGAAGAAGTGGACAGGCTTAAGAAGACACGTTTAGGAACAACAAAGGTTGTTCAGGATTTTTTAAGCCTTCATAATAGTTCATCATTAAGGTCGGCGTGTAGCCTTGCTGAATTATTATGCCGTCCTGAACTTGATTATGATAAGTTGGGTGCTTTGGATGGGGAGCGGAAGGTTTTACCTGATGATGTGATTTGTCAGGTTGAGATTGAAATAAAATATGAAGGTTATATCGAAAGGCAAAATCGACAGGTCAGCCAATTTAAAAAGAATGAAAAGCGAAAGATTCCTGATGAAATAGATTATGATGATATTATTAGTTTACGTCTTGAAGCACGTCAGAAGTTAAAGATGTTCAAACCGCTGTCGGTTGGGCAAGCTTCAAGAATATCCGGGGTTTCACCGGCGGATATTGCGGTTTTATTGGTTTATTTGGAGAAGTTTCGGAAGAGGTATTAAGAGGCTGAATTATTTTTCGTGTAAATGGCAATAATTTCTTTGGTCAAGCTTTCACAATTAATTCAGAAAAAAAGCCGACGGCATAACCATCGGCTTTGGTGTAACTTTTGTGTTGATTAATAGAATTTACATTTTATAATATGTGCAATTGAATAGTTCATTAAAAGTTCAGGACTACTAATTAAATCTTGTTCGTCCAGAAGTATGGGAATTCCTCCTATTTCATTTGCAAATAATACTGTATATAGAACAATTTCTTTGTTATCATTGATATTAACTGCTTTATTCATTGATCCAAAGGAATACGAAGATTTATTGTTAGTATACGCCTCACTTAAGGATGAGATTTTATTACCTTCTGTTAAAATGGAGAAACTGTAATAAAAATCTGGTATTTTTTCTATGGCTATTGCAATAATTCCTGTTTTTTCATTAGATATAAAGGTATAACTGATTTTATTACTCTTATCCAGTAGTTCTCCATTATTATATATTTCCACCCATATATCTAAAGAGTTAAAATCTTTTGCATCAAAGTTAAACAAACTGAATTTGCTCTTATCCGATTCTATTAAGTATATAATTTGTTCTTCTTCCTTAGTTAACTGCATATTTTGAATTGAATTTTCTGTAATATTATCGTGAGTTTTTTCGTGATTACAGCCATTTAATAATACAAGCAGTAATAAAATCATAAAGGTTTTAATGAAAGGCTTAAGCATGAATTATGTCCTTTCTTTTGGCAAAATAAAGCTACAGATTAATTATAGGGGGTGTTGATAAACCCTCTATATTTTTTAAAAAGTTGACGGGGCGGTTGAGCTGTTTATGGAAGGACAGTATTATGGTCAGCTACTTCTCTCCATCTAAGCGCATCTCCAACTATCTCAACTGTTGTAAAACAGTCAACAAATGTTGTTTTAAAACCACCATTTCTATTAGTTAGGCTAGTAAACCAATTATTTTCCAGCCATTTTATATCTTCTTTTTCAATGGTCAATGTGATGACTTCATCATTCTGCCACAATACAATATATGTAAAGAAATTTACTTCCGGGAAAAATTTTATGACACGTAACGCATGATTTACGATTTCTTCATAAATGTCTTCCTTTATCGGAAAAGAACCTACACTGGGTACAAATGATACAGAAACTGAGATATCGCCGTTCTCAAAAATAGCTTGAGCCGTCTCTAAATGCCTAAAATAGCGTTTTGAAAAAGATTCTATTCTATTAATAATAACTTCTTTTTCAATGTTGCTTTCAACTTCGTTTAGTTTGATTGATATATCGAAATCTTTCTTCCAACTTAGAGCCGCCTTCCTTTCAATAGCAGTAGAAAAAATATCAATAAATGCTGTTTCAATCCCATTATCTTTTTTGTTCGTGTTTTTACTAAAATTGGGCTCTAATGTATTTATATTATTATCATCAAGGGTAATTGTTATAACTTCATGTTTTGGGTTTCCCTCCCAAACCGAATAATTGAAATTATTTACTTCCGGAAAGAATCTTATTATATGTAGTGCGTGATTCGCAATATCTTCATAAATCGCTTCTTTTATTATTAATTTTGGATCGGTTTCGAGAAATAATGATACTGAAACTGATATGTCGGATTCATGATAGGTAGCTTCAACTGTCTCTGTATCACTTAAATATCTTATTGTGAAATCTTCAATTCTTTGACTTATTAAATCTTCTGTGATAATTTTGATATCGACTTGACTGGACAAGTCAATAGAATCGAAATCTTCCTGATTAATCTTTTCCTCTCCCGTTATGCTTTCATTGTCATTTTGTTTATTTGATTTGGGAAAGAAATATAATAATAACAAAACACTAAATAGTAACACTACAGCCAATAGTATAGTTGCAATTTTTTTCATCATAATATTTTCCTTAGATGTGAGATAGAACAACTCCACCCACAAAAGCGGTTGAGTGGAGTTGCAATTTATTTACCAACCATGAAAACGCCTTAGTTCATATCCATTTAGTTCTGTTGTGCTTCTCGTATAACCTTTTGCTTTTTCATTACCCGAGGTAGTCGCTTCCCATGTAACTATCCCACCAGAATAGGAATTGTTAAAAAACATTACATGAGTACCACTTTTTACATATATATCCATTTGAGCTGGTGTGCCGCCCGGCATAGAATATGTATAAGTTGTAGTAGCGAGATTTGCTGTACTCAATTTAGTTGTGTAACCAGCTGCCAAGCCCACATAACCCGAGCAATCTACACCGGCGGTACCAGTCTTGTGCCCGCCTGATGTATTTATGTTTCCGGCAAATGTATTACCGTTCATCGCACTGAGAAAGCTTGTGTTGTTATTATTACCACCCCAACAATAAGGGATTCCTGTTTGGCTGGATGGTTTACTTGCATTTGCTAGATAACTGGGTACGGTAACAGTAGTAGGGCTGGGGTTGACGGCATTTCTGGAATTATATGTCCATGACAAAGAAGTCATATTTACTGCTGTGGTTAAGGCAGTTGCCCTACTATTTGGAGTGCTAGGGGCATTTAGTGTAATTGCTTTATTGATAGCATTTCCGTAGTTATCCATCACTTCGTTATTATTTAAATTGACATAATCCGATTCCAAAGCTTTTCTTTTTATTTCCGAGATATTTGTCTTGAAATCATCAAACGCCATAAAAGTCTTCCTGATAATTTGAACCTCATTAGTAAGACAAAGCATTTGATACAAATCACCGTCATCGGAAATCTGAATAACATTATTAGGCATATGGTAGTACTTATCCAAATCAATTACTGCCACACTAATGCACTTATTATCAGAATATTTTCTAACAGTATATTCACCGGCAACTATTGATGTATCTGTTTGCTCATAGATATCCACATATAATGCATTATTCTTGTCAGTACCCAAAATTCTAAGCTGACCGATTAGTTCAGTTGTATTTATCTTTATAATGTTAGATGAATTGATTGTTGCTGATAACATTACGGGTTTCAGCATTTATATTTACATAGCAAATTGCGTCGATTCTAATACTTTCTTCTTTAAGCAACTTACCGTCTATGCTATAACAACCATTTTGTATAAAATCATTCCAATATTCAAACTTATACTTAAATGAATTACCAGTTTCTTTGACTTCGATTTTTGCGTTAAAATCTGTTGTAAGACTACCTTGAACTGTATATCCTAAAAGTCCGCCGGCATGTAATTGTCTGATAACCGCGCCATCAAGAGTAAGTATTGTCAACGACATACTGCCATGTCCACCGGTTCCGCCAATATCTGCTATAATAATGATTTCTTCACCGCCATCGTCATCAAGGTCAATCGCTGTTGTTTTTGGATTAATATTAGCAAATGGTGTCAGATAAAGTGTTTCTCTAAATTCTATGCTGCCGCCAAAACTTTCTGTATAAACAATTTCATCCTCTTCTAAATCATATTTAAACACTATTGTTTCTTGCGTACCGTCTCCGTCGAAATCGCATTCCATAATATGAAGAATAAACATTTCCTCATAATTTGGTATTTTTGTCGTTGGTAAAAGATTAGATATCTGTTCTTCTTTATCTGAAACGATACTATCTTCTTGAATTAATTCAGGATTTTGTTCGGCAGAATTTTCTTCTATGAGTAATTCTGAACTAACTATTTGAGTATTATTAATCGTACATGCGGGCAAAGCAAGAATAATTAGTAAACTTGACAATAATAATGCAAATCGTTTTAGTTGTATAATCATATAAGTATCCTTTATTGCATAAGCATAATTCAAAAGAATTTTATAGTCCGTAACATTATTGGTCTTTGCTCTGAAAAATGCATTTCGTTGTCCAAGCAAATTGCTTTTTTCGGTACCAATTGTAGTCCAAGAACCTGCAACATATGATGAATGCAAAATTCCACCAGCAGTTGTACGCATCCAGTACCTATAGTCGCATTTACCGCATCGGCAACATGTGATAATATAGTTTCGGTACTTTTAAAAAGTTATGTAAAATTTACTCCATTAATATATCATTAGTCAAATAGTTGTACAATACCTATTGCACGAATAGTATCTCTCATTGCACCAAAAGAATAAATCTTTCATGAAATGAAAATTGAAAAGTCTTTATGAAGAACTAAAATTATTATTGAGCCAAATTTAAAGAAGCGTAAGTATATTACCATTTTGATTAAGAAGTAATAGATTTATATAATTAATAAGTTAAGAAAAAGATCAAAAATAAGCTTTATTTTTTACCGCAATGGTCTCTTCCCAGGCAGTCCTGCCCGTCGAGGGTATTTGATAGGAGTATTATTAATTTTATTAATACCAATTAAAATACGAGAAATATCTGAATATGGTAAAGTAAGAAAAACTTGTTTATCAAGTTCACCGCCAAGCAACGAAAGACAATTATCAACACCATCCAGTTCCGATTCAATATTTTCAGATTTATAAGAAATGAATAGCCCACCCACCTTCACAAAGGGAAGACAATATTCAGAAAGAGTATTAAGATTCGCAACAGCACGTGAAACACAAATATCAAATTGCTCCCGAAACGTTGGCATATGTGCAAGTTCTTCTGCTCGTCCATGAATAGCATTAATTTTTTGGAGATTCAGACTTGATATGACATCTTCAAGAAAGCCGACTCTTTTATTTAAAGAATCAACTAAGGTTATATCAAGTTCAGGAAACACAATTTTTAAAGGGATGCCGGGAAATCCTGCTCCTGAACCAACGTCAATAACTTTTAGGTTTTGGCTAAAATTGAAATCATACTTACAAATGGAAAGACTATCAATGAAATGCTTTTTATAAACTTCATCCCGGTCAGTAATCGAAGTTAAGTTAAACTTTTTATTTTCGGATATGAGTAAATCGAAATATCTATCAAATAAGCAAAGTTGATTATCGCTTAAATTAATTCCCAAACAGTTTAAATCTATTGAAAAAGTGGTTTTATTAATCATAAATAATATATTAACACTAATAAGTACTAAAAGCCAGATTAATTTCTCTTTTCATTGTACGGATTTTAGTATATTATTATATATGAAGAAAAAGTTAAGGAACATATAAGGAGTAGATATGACTGATAATGTAAATGAGGCCCTGTCTGCGATACATATTAGCTTTGTCACAGAAAGCGAAGAACTTAAAGGAAAACTACAACATAATAAATCCCGTATCAATGAACTAGACCACTATATTAATAATCTTAAGGTAAATAAAGAAGAAAGTGATGAGAGCCTTTTCTCACCGCACAAAGCAATCAAAGACAGTTTTGAATCTATTAAAGAAGATGAACTAATTCGTGAAAAAAATAGCTTATTACAAATTAATGAGCAAATATCAAAGGAAATTATTATTCTTGATGAGCGAATTAAAAGTATAAAAGAAGTAATTTCAGTTGATCCCTTCCTAAACCGTTTTATTTTTTTAGATATGCAGGAAAACGAACGAAAAAGAATAGCCCGCGATTTACATGATTCATCACTACAAAATCTAATTCATTTGATACATTCAATTGAACTATGCACATTATTTATTGACCACGATCCGCAAAGATCAAAACTTGAATTAGAATCAATTTCACAAAACATTCGTATGGTCATTAAAGAAATGAGAGAAACTATTTATGATTTAAGGCCGATGGAATTTGATGATTTAGGGTTTCGTGAAGCGATCAGAAACATGACGGATAAGCTCCAGAAAGAAACCGATATCTTTATCACATTAGATATGGATGAAAATATATCAGTCAAAAATGAGTTAATTTATTCGAATATTTATCGAATAATAAGAGAATGTATCTCAAATGCGATTAAGCATTCCGAAGCAAAAGAAGTAAATATTTCATTATCAGAAAAGGAAAATATGTTTCATGTGATGATTGAGGATGATGGAGTTGGCTTTGATGAAGTTAGTTTTAATGGTAGAATGAATAAAATCGAAGGGATGAATCATTTTGGCATCCAGATTTTAAAAGAGAGAGTTCAACTTTTAAAAGGGGTTCTAAAGATTTCATCAAGCGGAAATAAGGGAACAATTATAGAAATTAATATTCCGACAGATATGAAATGATAGATATATAAGACTTGTGGAAAGAGGTTTTATGAACATAAAAATTGTTCTGGCTGATGATCATATTTTAATCAGGGAAGGTATCAAAAAACTCTTAGAGTTTGATGGTACAATGGAAGTCATCGCTGAAGCGGGGAATGGAGTTGAATGCCTTGAAATGTTAAAGGTTATCAAACCAGATATATTGCTTTTAGATATTAATATGCCTAAAATGAATGGAATTGATGTTTTAGATGAACTTAAAGCGAAGAAATATGACGTAAAAGTTTTAATTTTAACAGTACATAATGAAGTTGAATATTTAATAAAAGCTGTTGACATTGGAGCAGAAGGGTATATACTTAAGGATGCTGGATTTGTTGAATTAAAAAAAGCAATCAGTGCAATAGTAGAAGGTGAAACGTATATCCAGCACAATCTAATTCCAACCTTAAATTCACGGCTGATAAAACGCGATGTAGATAAAGAAAAGTTAGGGCAATTAACGAAGAGAGAGTTGGAGATATTGGAACAGATAGCGGGAGGTCTCTTTAATAAAGAAATCGGTAATAATTTGAATATAAGTGAAAGAACGGTTAAAAATCATATTTCAAGTATATTCAGAAAGATAGAAGTTTCAGACCGTACACAGGCAGCGGTATTTGCTATCAAAAATAATGTAGTTAAACTCTTTTAAAGAGAATAATAAAAAAGTTTCACATGAAGATATTTTCATGTTTCACGTAAATTTATCAACATCTAGCGTTTGGATGTTTCACGTGAAACATTATCTTGTATAATCCAAATTATACCAAAGAATGTTTCACGTGAAACGCACATAAAAAATAACTAAAAATGACTTAAAATAAACGAAAGGTAAAAGAAATGGGAAAAATTATAGCTATAACAAATCAAAAAGGCGGGGTTGGCAAAACCACAACTTCAATTAATCTATCAGCAGCTCTGGCTGATAAAAATAAAAAGGTTTTGGTAGTAGATGCAGATCCACAGGGAAATACCACTAGCGGATTTGGGATTGACAAGAACTCATTAGAGAACACTATTTATGAATTGATTTTGGGAGACTGTACGATCAATGACTGTATTCTTAAAGATATCATGCCTGGTATTTCTATGATTCCTTCAAACGTAAATCTGGCGGCGGCAGAAATAGAATTAATAGGTGTTGACAAGAAAGAGTACATACTAAAGAAAGAAATAGAATGGATTGCTGATCAATATGACTATATAATCATTGACTGTCCGCCTGCATTAAGTATGCTTACGATAAATGCTATGACAACAGCTAATACGGTCTTAGTTCCAATCCAATGCGAGTATTATGCATTGGAAGGTTTAAGTCAGCTTATCCATACTGTAAATTTGGTTAAGGAAAGACTTAATCCTTCTTTAGACATGGAAGGTGTCGTATTTACTATGTTTGATTCCCGTACTAATTTATCATCACAGGTAGTTGAGAATGTCAAAAATCATTTAAATCAAAGAGTGTATAAGACAGTGATTCCTCGGAACATTCGATTGGCAGAAGCTCCTAGCTATGGTATGCCAATAAATAAATATGATCCGAAATCAGCCGGTGCGGAAGCATATATGTTACTTGCCGATGAAGTAATTAATAGAAAGGATAATTGAGGATATGGCAGCGAGAGGTCTGGGAAAAGGTCTGGATGCTTTAATTCCTAATACTACAGGAGTACAAAAGCAAGTTAAAAATGAAGTAAGCAGTGAAGCAGTTCATGAGAAAGCAGATAATAATAACCCCAAAGAAACATATGTGAATATTACAAAGATTGAGCCGAATCGTGAACAACCACGTAAAAACTTTGACGAAGATGCATTGGAGGAACTTGCCGATTCTATCAAACAATTCGGTTTACTACAACCAATTTTAGTACAGGATCGTGACACATATTATGAAATTATAGCCGGGGAGCGTCGTTGGCGAGCGGCGAAAAGAGCAGGATTAAAAGAACTTCCCGTTATTATTAAAAATTATACAGATCAGGAAATCGTTGAAATTTCTTTAATTGAGAATATTCAACGTGAAGACTTGAATCCAATTGAAGAAGCACATGCTTTCAAAAGATTGCTGACAGAATTTAATCTCAAACAGGATGAGGTAGCAGAGCGTGTCTCTAAAAGCCGTACTGCTGTTACTAATTCAATGCGTTTGCTTAAACTTTGCGATGAAGTTCAGCAGATGATAATAACAGAGATGATTACAACAGGTCATGCTCGGGCATTAATAACCATTGAAGACATGGAAAAACAATATGCTCTGGCACAAAAAATATTCGATGAGAAGTTAAGCGTTCGCGATGTTGAAAAACTAGTTAAAAACATGGACAAAGAAGTAAGTGAAAAAAAGGCAAACAAGAACAATCAACACCATGACTTAGACGTTTTTTATCAAGAAATAGCAGAAAAACTAAAAGTCACATTAGGAACGAAAGTTTCTGTCGTTGCTAAAAGTGAAGGAGTAGGGAAAATTGAAATAGAATTTTACAGCCACGATGATATTGACAGGATAGTTGAACAGATAAATAGGACATGATACTGAAAAGAGGAACAACGAAATGGAAAGTACTTTATTAAAGAATATGGGTTTAAATAATTTGGATATTGGCATTGTTTTATTGGTTTTGGTGATAGTTCTTTTATGCCTGTTGATATCCGTTATTATAGTATTAATTAGGTTTTCAAAGTTACAAACTAAGTATCAGAAATTCATGCAGGGCAAAAACGCACGTTCACTCGAAGCAGATATTGTTGCCCTATATGAAGATGCCAAGTACGTTGCATTAGCAGTAGAGAAAAATCGAAAAGATATAACGACATTGTTTAGTAAAGTTGCTAATTCATTTCAAAAAGTCGGCTTAGTGAAATACGATGCATTTAATCAAATGGGAGGTAAATTAAGTTTCAGTTTAGCATTATTAGACGAACAAAATAATGGTTTCGTTTTAAACTCTGTCCATAGCGTTGAAGGATGCTACACTTATACTAAAGAAATAAAAGGCGGTAAAAGTTCGATTCATTTAGGGGATGAAGAAAAGCAGGCACTTGACATGGCATATAATAGAGCACAGAATAACTAGTCGCGCTGAGCGCGGCTTTTCATACGGCGATTTGTACCTAACGGCTCAAATCGCAGATTTCGGCAGGCATGAGAGTACATCTATTCTGAGGACGTTAGGGGTTACGTAGTGAAAATTTGTAGAATTGACGAATTAAAAGAAGGTGAATCACTAGCCAGAGCAGTTTTTAATACTGATTATCAGATTCTGCTTGCTGACGGTACCATCATGACGGAAGATTACATTGATAAATTAAAATCTCTGGGCATTATAGAGGTTTACATTCATGACAAAAATTATCGTAATGATGAAGCGGTATCAGTATTAAAGCAAGATACAGAAAAGCTGATTCATTTGAATGTAAAAAATATATTAGAAAAGCATACCTATTCTCACAGCAAAGAACTGCAAAAATTAAGCCAAACAGCAGATGAAATTATTACGAATATCGTAAACGAAAAAGATGTCGTTGATCGAATATACGATATTCGCGAGCGAAGTTCTGATTTATATGAGCATTCCATCTCAACATGTACTCTTGCTACTTTAGTCGCTTTGAAATTAAAGCTTGATAAGAAAAAAATTCATGACATAAGTGTTGCATGTTTGCTTCATGATGTCGGCCTCAGGTATTTGGATTTTGAGTATATCAATCGGCATCTTGATGATTTTAATGCCGTAGAAACCACGGAATATTATAAGCATCCGATATATGGATATTCATCTTTAAAAGAAGAAGAATGGATAAGCGAACTCGCTAAATCAATTATTTTGTATCATCATGAAGATATCAACGGCAGCGGCTTCCCTTTAAAAATAAAGGGTATTCCTTTAGAAGCAAGAATAGTTTCGGTTTGTGATTTTTTCGATGAAATGATCTGTGGTATCAGTCAAAAGCGAAAAAAGGTCTATGAAGCAATTGAGAATTTGCGAGTCTACAGCGGTATCAAATATGAAAAGAAAGTCGTCAATGCTCTTCTGGAGTTTTTGGCAGTTTATCCTGTTGGCAGTACGGTATTAACCAATAGTGGTGAACTGGGGATTGTTATCCGTCAGAACAGAGGATTTTCCGACAGACCGATAATCAATGTAATCAGAGATAAAAACGGTAACGCGATTAAAGAGCCGATTACTATTGATATGCTTGATAAAAAAACAATTTTTATCGAAAAAGTAGTCGAGTAATATTGACAAAACGTGATTTTAATTGTATTTTGACTACAAGAGATTATCATTACAGATTTGAACAAGTGAAATAAGGTGCATAAATGATAGATATCAAATTTCTTAGAGAAAACCCCGAGATAGTAAAAGAAAATATACGCAAGAAATTTCAAGACCATAAAATTAATCTGGTTGATGAAGTTATTTCATTAGATATTAAAATGCGTTCTGCTAAACAAGAAGCCGACGACTTTCGGGCTATGCGCAATAAAAAGTCAAAAGAAATCGGTGCTTTGATGGCAAAAGGGGAGAAAGATAAAGCCGAAGCGGTTAAAGCCGAAGTTTCAGACGGTGCGAAAAGGTTACAGGAACTAGAAGCCTTGGAAACGGAACTGGATGAAAAAGTTCAGCAAATTATGTTAGCCATTCCGAATTTAATCGCCGACGATGTTCCGCTTGGCCGTGATGATAGTGAAAACGTCGAGGTCAAGATTTATGGTGAACCATCGGTTCCCGACTTTGAGATTCCTTA
>JGI24695J34938_10001141_pt1 | contig 23755 bp, 18 predicted proteins | sample TergutCo191P3_FD_34938 | JGI IMG/M metagenome (IMG submission 34938)
GCCGCATGAAAAGCGATCAAAAACATATCTACTATATAACAGGCGGCGATGAAAAAACCCTCCGCGCTTCTCCTTTGCTGGAAGCATACCGCGCGAAAGAGATAGAAGTTCTTATCATGGATGATGACATCGACGACATTGTGATTCCGATGCTTCACAGTTACCGCAAGGAAATCACCGGCGCAGACGGAAAAGTCGAGAGCCAGAACTGGGATTTAAAAGCGGTTAACCGCGCCGGAGCCGACGAAGAGTTAGGTGAAATGAAAGACAAGAGCGCCGAGAAAGAAGCGAAACCCGTCATCGAAAAGATCAAGAAGGCGCTTGGAGACCGCGTAAAGGACGTTAAACTTTCCCGCCGCCTTCATGATTCGCCGTCCTGTATCGTAGCGGACGAAAACGATCCGTCAATGCAAATGGCGCAGATGCTTAAAGCGATGGGTCAGTCTCCGATGACAGAGATAAAGCCAATCCTCGAAGTAAACGGAGAACACCCGATTGTTACGGGGTTAAAAGACATTGACGATGAAGATCGAATCGCCGATGTCGCGGGCGTGTTGTTTGATCAGGCGCTGCTTGTCGAAGGCTTGAAGCTGAAAGACCCGGCTGATTTTGTGAAGAGATTGAACAGGCTGCTGGCGAAGTAGGGGAAGGTTTTAACGCTGCTCCCCTCAACCTTTACAACCTCAATCAATTAGGTTTAAAATAAATTATGGAACCTCGAATCAAGGATAGGCCGGTCTCGAAGATTAGTGATAAAACCAAGGAACCGGATGAATTTAAAGTGATACTCCTGAATGACCATTTTACTCCGATGGACTTTGTTGTCGAAGTATTGATGAAAATCTTTCATAAAAACACCGATGATGCCTTCCGAATCATGTTAAATGTCCATAATAAGGGCAAGGGGCTGGTGGGGGTTTTTACATGGGATATTGCCGTTACCAAAACAGAGCAGGTTCACGAGCAGGCAAGGGAAAATCAATATCCCCTCCGCTGTGTCATTGAACCGGCATAAACCTGGGAAACAGGTGGAAAGATTTTGAATTTTGTTGTAAATTAGATAGAGAGGTAATAATGAGAATTTCCGGCCATGTGCAGGCTATTATAGATGCCGCTTATAATGAGGCGAAACTAAGAAATCACGAATATCTCACGCCTGAGCATATTTTATACGCGGCTCTGGCTTTTGACGAAGTTCAGGGTGTGCTGTTTTCCTGCGGGGCCGATCTTGAGCAGCTCAAGCATGGAATGGAAAATTACTTTGAGCAGAAACTACCTGTAACAACGACAAGCGAACCTACAAAGACAGTCGGCTTCAACAGTATCTTCGAGCGTGCCGTGATATTCAGCAGATCAGCCCAAAAGAGCATGATTGATGTGGCTGATATTCTTGTTTCGCTTTATGATGAAGAACGATGTTACAGCGCCTATTATCTTCGCAAAGCCGGAATTAAAAGGCTTGAACTATTGCAAGTGCTTTCCCACAGTTACGGAAATGAAGGTTATCAGAATAACAGAAACCCCGATGATGATTTATCCGACGGCTTAAGAAAACCCGGCAAAAAAAACGCGCTTGATCGCTACGCGATAGAATTGACGGCTCTTGCCCGTGAGCAAAAGCTCGATCCTGTAATCGGAAGGGAAGAAGAGCTGGATCGAACCGTACAGGTACTCTGCCGCAGATTAAAAAATAATCCCATTCATGTTGGGGACTCAGGCGTAGGGAAGACAGCTATTACAGAGGGACTTGCCCAGCGAATCATAGCTAACGATGTCCCCCCGATGCTGCGCAACTTCAATATTTTTTCACTTGACATGGGCGCGCTTGTCGCGGGAACAAAATACCGCGGTGATTTTGAAGAGCGGGTAAAACGCGTAATAGAAGAAATGTTAAAAAAAGAAAAAGTGATTCTTTTTATTGACGAGATTCACACGCTGGTCGGAGCCGGTTCTGTTTCAGGCAGCGCGTTGGACGCTTCTAATCTGTTAAAGCCAGCGCTCACTTCCGGCAAGCTCCGCTGTATCGGCTCGACAACTCATGAAGAGTTTAAAAAGTTCTTTGAAAAAGATCGGGCGCTTTCCCGCCGCTTTCAAAAGATCGATATTAATGAGCCTTCCGAAGAGACGGCAGTTAAAATTCTTAATGGAATTAAATTCAAATACGAAAATTATCATCAGGTTACTTACAGTGATGAAGTTGTAGAAACAGCCGTGCGTCTTTCCGCGCAGTTTATCACCGAACGCCGTCTCCCCGATAAAGCCATTGATGTAATTGACGAAGCAGGCGCTTTCGCGCGGATTGAAGCTTACAAGAAGCAGGAACTTCCAACGAAGTTGCCTGCAGAAGGCGGTATTACAAATGTTCAGCCGGCAAACAACAAAGCGGATACCGCGGCGGCTTCAGATATGTCTACCGCGCAGGACGGACAGGTAAAATCAATCGAAATAACATTGCCTGTTATCGAAACAGTTGTTTCTAAAATCGCGCGCATTCCGCAGAGATCTGTCGGTGAGACTGAGAAAGACAAGCTCAGAGAATTGGAAACAAGGCTGAAAACACGGGTCTTTGGTCAGAATGACGCGGTCGCGGCAGTTGTTAAAGCCGTAAAACGCTCAAGAGCCGGTTTCAGGGCGGAAGGCAAACCGGTAGCGAACTTCCTTTTCGCGGGACCGACAGGCGTCGGAAAAACAGAACTGGCGCGCCAGCTTGCGGATATTCTCGGCGTTACAATGCTCCGCTTTGACATGAGCGAGTATCAGGAGAAATATACGGTATCCCGTCTTATCGGCTCTTCGCCGGGATATGTGGGTTATGAAGAAGGCGGACAGCTTACGGAAGCGGTGCGCAAGCAGCCCCACGCGGTTGTACTGTTAGACGAAATTGAAAAAGCCCACAACGATATTTTTAACATACTTCTTCAGATAATGGACTATGCCACCCTTACCGACAATCAGGGGCGTAAAGCCGATTTCCGCAATGTGATTTTAATCATGACGAGTAACGCGGGCGCAAGGGATATCGGCAAGGGTCTTATCGGATTCGGAGATCGCATTGTTGACGACAGCGCGGTTGGAGACGCCATTGAAAAACTCTTCACTCCGGAATTCCGAAACCGCCTTGACGCGGTTGTGCGTTTTGGACATCTTTCCCGCGACATCATGGTTTCCATCGTTAATAAAGAACTTGACTCTTTTACCGCGCAGCTTGCGGAAAAGAATGTAACCCTTACGGTTACTGAAACATGCGTAAACAAACTTGCAGAAGAGGGATACAGCAAGGAATTCGGCGCGCGTAACGCGGGGCGCCTGATTGAAGATAAAATTAAAAGTTTCTTTGTTGACGAAGTTCTTTTCGGCAGATTGAGCGAAGGCGGAAACGCTGTTGTTGACTGGCGCGATGAGTACTGCATGGATGTTCAGGAAAATCAGGAAATATAAAAAAACTTACTAAAAAGTTGATTTTCGAATATGAGTGAAAAATTTAAGTTTGTTGCTGGTCCCGATCCCGATTTTCCATATCTTGACGAAACATCATATTTTCCTTTCTCAGATCCAACAAAATGGGACGGTGATATTGTTGCGGTTGGAGGGAATCTCTCTCCTGGAATGCTGCTGTCAGCTTACGAGCAGGGAATCTTCCCCTGGTATAATCCCGGAGATCCTGTTATCTGGCAATCACCCAACCCGCGCTGCCTGATCTTCCCTGACAAACTGCATATTTCTTCTTCCATGCGAAAAATATTTAACAATAATGTTTTTAAAATAACTTTTAATGAAAACTTTGACGGTGTAATCAGGGGCTGCGCGGAAACAATACGTCCTAACCAAAACGGAACATGGATTTCTGACGACATAATCGAAGCGTATAATGAACTGCACCGTCTTGGCTGGGCTCATTCCGCTGAATGCTGGCAGGACGGAGAACTCATCGGCGGCTGTTACGGTACTTTAATGGGCAAAGTCTTCTGCGGCGAGTCGATGTTCTCAAAAAGAGCGAATGCCTCAAAAGCCGCGTTTTTAAGCTTCGCTCAATTGCTCTTTGCGGGCGGAGTTGTGTTTATTGACTGTCAGGTGCCTACTAAACATTTACTTAGTCTCGGCGGGGAGGCAATGGCGCGCAATGACTTTTTGGAATTGCTGAAGGTTTATAAGGTGTCGCGGTGAGGAAAAACATTACAGTTAGTTTTTATCTATTTTTTCATATTATGACTTCATTCTTTTTCTAAAAACTTAAATGCCTTTTTTTCGCTTTTTTAAATTCAATCATTTGGAGAATCGTCGAATCCCGAAGTCAATAAAATTGCCACAACAATTCCATTATTTGATAAAAATGATTTACAAACACTTCTAGCCGCTGTACACGCAATGTCAGCCAGATATCAAAAAGCTAAAAATTAGCACCTAATACATGTTTCACGCGTCTCGCAAAAACGCAACATACCCGCGATATGTCATGTAAAGATCAACTTTACTGATCACCTCAAACGGCGAATGCATCGAAAGTACAGGGACGCCGCAGTCAAGGACATCTATTCCCATGTTGGCCGCGTAAAGCGCGATGGTTCCGCCGCCGCCTTTATCTACTTTTCCAAGCTCTCCTGTCTGCCACTGGATATTGTTCTTGTTCATAATCGCCTGCACTTTCGCGACAAATTCCGCGTTGGCGTCGCTTGCGCCGTATTTGCCGCCGGAGCCTGTGTATTTTTCAAGCACAATTCCCTTGCTGATATATGCCGCGTTTTTTTTGTCAAAGACGCTTGAATAGGTAGGATCATATGCTGCGTTGACATCGGTAGACAACATAGAGGAGCGGGAAAAACAAAGACGTAAATCTGCTTGTGTGCAAGCTTCTTGCGTGCCGCCGCAGAGAATCGCGATAAAATTCTCAAAGTTGATCGAGCGCGCTCCTGTGTTTCCCGCGGAACCGGTTTCCTCTTTGTCTGACAGATAACAAACAAGCGTTTTTTCAGGCGCGGTTTTCTCAGACGCGATAGCGAGTATCGCTTGCACTGCAGGCCATGCGCAGCATCGGTCGTCGTGTCCGTAAGCGCCGATTAAGCTTCGGTCAAGACCGACATCGCTTGCTTTGAAAGCGGGGACGAACTCAATCTCCGCGCTGGTAAAACTTCTTTCTGTTATGCCATACTTTTTGTTTAACAAATCAAGTATAGCAAGTTTGACTTTTTCCTTTTCATCTTTATCATTAAAGGGGCGTGAACCTGTCAGTATGTCCAAATCTTCGCCTTCCACCGCGGCTGAAGCTTTTTTTTCCATTTGTTCTTTTGCAAGATGAGGAAGAAGATCTGTAATTGTAAAAACCGGATCGTTTTCGTCCTCGCCGATTTTTATCGCTGTCTTTTTTCCGGTTTCATCTATAAACACGCCATGCATAGAAAGCGGAATAGTAGTCCACTGGTACTTCTTGATGCCGCCGTAGTAGTGCGTGTCAAGCAGCGCTAGTTCCGCTTCTTCATATAACGGATTTGGTTTTAAATCAAGGCGCGGTGAATCAATATGAGCGCCTAGAATGTTGCATCCTTCAATTGATGGTTTTTTCCCGATGAGAGCGGCAAGAATCGATTTGCCTCTTATATTCTGATATACTTTCAAGCCAGGTTTCAATTGTTTTTTTTGTATAGTATCAATATTAATGAAACCGTTTTTATCAAGCAGAGCGCATACAAAATCAACGCACTCTCGTTCTGTTTTTCCGTTATTCAGAAAGTTTTTATATGACGAAGCGAGCTCTTCAACCTCTTTTTCCGTCTTTTTGTCAATGTCCTCCCAGCAGTTTTTCGATTTGAAAAATAATTTGTCAGAGAGTTTTTCTTTTTTGCTTTTTTCTTTTGCCATGTTAATCTCCTTGCATTACGGCTTTATGGTGCCGGACTGAAGCCCGGCGACGCTTCTTTTAATCGTACAGATATGATACACTATTTTCTATGAAAATACGAGTACGCTACGCGCCTTCTCCGACAGGGCTTCAGCATGTAGGCGGGATTAGGACAGCGCTTTTTAATTACCTGTTTGCGCGCTCTCATTACCAGGGTAATGAAGAGGGTAAATTTATCCTTCGTCTGGAGGATACCGACAGGACCCGTTCTGACGAAAGTTATGTAAAGAACCTTTATGATACTTTTAACTGGCTCAGGTTTAAATGGGACGAAGGACCGGATTGCGGCGGACAGTTCAGCCCGTATATCCAGTCGGAACGCTCCGCTTTATATAAAAAATACGCACAGGAACTGCTTGATAAGGGACAGGCGTATTACTGCTTCTGCACAGCGCAAAGGATTGAAGAAGTGCGCCTTCAGAGGGAAGCCTCTCATTCCTCTGAAAGCGGATACGATCGTTTTTGCCGAAACATTGATCCTAAGGAAGCCGCAAATAGAGCCGCCTCAGGAGAGCCCTATACCGTCAGATTGAAAATCCCGCTGGGTGATAGTACACGTTTTCATGACCATCTGCTTGGTGATATTGAATGGAAGAATGATGATATTAATCCTGATCCTGTGCTTTTAAAATCCGACGGCTTTCCCACTTATCATCTTGCGAATGTAGTTGACGATCATTTAATGGAGATAAGCCATGTGCTTCGCGCGCAGGAGTGGTTAGCTTCAACTCCGCTTCATGTGATTATGTATAAAGCTTTTGGCTGGACACCGCCTGAGTTCTGCCATCTTCCGATGGTGATGGGGCAGGACGGGAAAAAACTTTCTAAACGCCACGGCGCGACAAGTATCGACGAATTCCGCAGGCAGGGATATCTTCCTGACGCGCTGATTAATTACGTAGCGCTTTTGGGTGCGTCTTATGAAGAAGGCAAAGATGTATACACTTTGGAAGAACTTGCGCAGCGTTTCAGCCTGGAAAAACTTAATAAAGCGCCTGCCGTTTTTGATTATAAAAAACTTGAATGGTACAACGGGCAATATATCAGAATGATGAAGGATGAGGAACTTGCTTCTCAATGTCTGCCTTTTGCGATTGATGCGGGGCTCTTTGAAGAAGAAGCTTACACAGAGGCACAGAGCGGAGAAGAAGGAGAGAAACGCGCAGGAAGAGAGCCGACAGATGAGCAGCGGAAGGTTTTTCTTGCTTCAATGGCTTTGGTGAAGGAGAGGCTTGTTTTTTTGAATGAGGTGCCGGAGAAGGTTGATTATTTATTTAAAGAGCCTGAAATTCCCGCGGCGGAAGAGTTTATTCCCAAGAAGTGTGATCTTGCCAAAACAATGGAGCTTTTACGGATAGGAAAAGAAATTGCCAGATCGTTAGTTGAAATGCCGGATGATGAACAGGCTGAGAATTTTATTAAAGCTGAAGCTGAAAAGCATGGAGTTAAACTCGGTGATTTAATGATGCCGTTGCGGGTTGCGATTACAGGCAGCCGTGTAAGCCCTCCGCTGTTTGGATCGCTTCGTATACTTGGAGCGGAGCGCTCTGTTGATCGGGTTCAGAGAGCGTTGGATAAACTTTAGTTAATCAGGATTGTTGCCGTTATTTCTTGAATTCTTTGGTTCCGGAATTTGCCTGCCAAAACCGCCTGATGCGTTTCTTGAAAGCCCCATTATTACATTGATGCGGTAAGTAAGGCTTTTATAGTTTGACGGTTTGGATATAATTATATCTTTTACTTTATCGTTATTGCTATTTACAGCGATGTTCTCCGCGCAGGAAAGCTGAATAATAATTCCGGCTTCCTGATACCGGTATATAATATGCAATAAATCATATTGAATATTTTCTTCATAAAAAACTTTAGCAAAAAATGTTTTAGTTAATTCCGTTCGAATAATTACTTTATTTATATTTTGTTTTATTAAAAAAGATGCCGAAGGCATATCATGAGGAAAGATGCACCAGCGATTGTCATACATGCCGGGACTCCTGCCCCATGCTTTCATTCTTCTGGAATCAAGCATGAATACCGGCGGAGCGTTATTTATAATATTTATCGAAGAAAGCTGTTCCGCTCCGGCATAAAGCGCTTTTGATAAATTTGAAACGTCTACTATCATATTTTGATAATTATGCGCGCACACTCCATTGTACAGCGGTACAGGCCGATATCCCATATACGCAAGCGCCAGGCTTTCTTCAACGCTTTTTTCTTCCGGTAAATCGACAATAATAGCCGTATTTTGGTTGAAATTATTCAACCAGCTGATATTGTGTATTTTCAGCATAAATAAATCCGAATTCTGATTTTTCATATTTATAAATAATACAGATTTTGCCCATTCGGTCCATAACGCATTATCCGGAGCCCAAATTTTATATGCCTCTATATCAGTCATTTTTTCTTTTTCCTTTGCGTTCTAGTTTTATAATTATTAGTTCGATGATTATATATAATGCAGTTAACGGCAGCACAAGCCAGCTGATTGATAAATCGGTAATATTCAATGAAAATGATTTATTTCCCGAGCAGGCATATCCAAGAAGTATACCGCTAAAAAGTAAATAAAAAAAGAAACGAATACCGCAGCGTATATCACGTTCTATGTTTATTTTTTCAAAAATGCCCGTGCATAAGTGAATTGCCAACCCCAGGATGATCCATGCTACAATACCTGATAAACAAACAATCAGAACATTACGAAAATTATTATTGTGTCCCGCGATTGCGCCTACGTATATAATAGCAATAACAAAGAATTCTCCCGAAATTAGAAACAAAGAAGCTTTGTTGTTTAAATAAAGAGCGTCTTCAGTCCAATGCAGATCAAAGACTAGAGATGTAAGCAAAAAGCCCAAGAACATATATGAATAGCCTAAAACAATATAAAATAAAATGTTAAAATAACCGAATGCCGCATCGGAGACGATAAGTAATGTTTGTACTAAAATGATAACTATAAAAAAAATTATAGGCAGGCAGCCAAGAATGATTTTTGTTTTTTTATTTCTTGACGGCGGCCATAATTTAATTATAGGCTGATACCAGCGTTTAATGAAAAGAAAAAATAAAATACTTGATATTATAAATATTAATGTTTTCATTTTTTTATTTAATTGTAAATTATTATTTCATGTTTTTATTATTGTGTCAATAAAATATATATTTTTCATTAACTTCACATTATTGCACATAACGAGATGATTTTATGATTTTTTAAACATAATTATATTCTTCTGTGTTTTATTATACGTATTTTTTCAGCAATTCTAATTCCGCCGAGGCTTTATTGAATTCATAATCTTCTATATAATGGATAAGATATTTACACCCAGGTACAAGTTTTAGATCATCAATAAATTTTAAACATTCTGAATTGCCGGTCTTTAGCAGCGGTTCAAGCTCTGCAAGTAACCTCCGGATTCCTTCTTTGTCAGGCTGAGCAGTTCCGGTTTTAGACGGTTTTTCTCTGTATTCTTCCTCCAATGGCATAAGTTCATTGATAACAGAATATAATTCCGCTTCAAGAACTCTAAGCTGTTTTTCGGAAGGCTGGTTTTTTCCGCTTTTTAACTGACGCTCAATATTTCCTGCGGCTTCCTGAAGAAGGGTTTTTCCAATCTGTCCCGCATTGCTTTTTAATGTATGAACAAGTCTGTGCGCCAGTTTAAAATCATCTGCTTTAAGAGCTTCGGTTATCTCTTTATATTTTGTTTTGTTTTCTTTTAAAAATAAATATTGAATTTTTTTTATAAAATCTTTGTTTAATAAAGTCTTCGCGTCCTTTTGTGTATTAATCTTGTCGTCAATCGGAGTTAAATATTTCATTAAACAATGCCACAATTCCTGAGAGGTGAACGGTTTTCCGATACAACCGCTCATGCCGCTTGCAAGGTATATATCTTTATCGGTTGACATAATGTTTGCTGTCATTGCAATTATTGGAACATCTGTGGTAAGCTCCAGTATTTTTGCCGAAGCTTCTATGCCGTCCATTACCGGCATGTGTATATCCATAAAAATTAAATCAAATATCTTTTCGTTATTTTTTATGCGATTTTGTACATTCTCCAAGCCGATTTTACCGTTTTCGGCAATAATAGTTTTTAAACCTACTCTTGCCAGATGTTCGCTGATAACTTCCTGATTCATGGTATTATCTTCGCATAACAATATTTCGCCTTTAAATGTCGGTTTTTCTATTTCTACATGTTCCAATATTCTACCCTTTATACTATCGGTTGTTTTATCTATTGTATCAAATGTTAAATCAAAACTGAAGATAGTGCCGACTTTAGGAGTGCTTTCAATCTCGATTTTCCCGCCCATCATTTCTATAATGTTTTTTGTTATCGCAAGACCGAGCCCCGTTCCGCCGTATTTACGCGTAATTCCTGATTCACCCTGAATAAATGGTTCAAATATTTTCTCTATCTGGTCAGGTGTCATACCTATGCCGGAATCTTTTATTTCAAAATGCATTGTAAGCGTTTTATCCGTTGAATTTGTAATTTTAGCGAATAATTTTACAATACCAGAGTTTGTAAACTTGACCGAGTTTGATAAAAAATTTATAAATACCTGACGCAGTCTGGTTGGATCTCCCAGCGGTACTTTTCCCAAACTTGGTTCTGCGTAAAAATGCAGAACCAATCCTTTTTCTACAGCTTTGGGAAGAACTAATGATCTGCAGCTTGTAAATAAATCATGTAAATCAAAAGGAATATTTTCCAGTTCCATTCTTCCCGATTCGATTTTAGAAATATCAAGTATATTGTTAATTATCTGCAAAAGCCATTCCGAATTTGTTCTGATTTTCCCTAAATATTCCTTTATTTTTGGAATATCCGCGCTGTCCATTGCCAGTTCCGAAAAGCCCATGATGCTGTTCATCGGAGTTCTTATTTCGTGACTCATATTAGCAAGAAAAGCTGATTTGGCGTGCGAGGCAGTCAGAGCCGCTTCTTCCATCTCTTTACGTTTTGTTATGTTACGTGCAATACCTAAAACGCCGATATTAACGCTGTCAAGTAAAATCGGCGATTTAATTGTCTCAAAAAACGGACTTGTACCGTCAGCTCCCGGAACACATTCTTCAAGTGCGACTATTTTGTGTTCTTCTATTACACTGCGATTACATTTATTATGTTTATCTATTATATCAGGCGGAAAATTTAAACTATTTTCGTCTTTACCGATTATTTCTTCCTTGGTTAAGCCTAAGTGCTCAAGAAATTTCTTATTACAACGCGTGAAACAAAGATTTGAATCCAGTGTAAAAATAATATCAGGTATTGAATCAAAGAGCGCGTTCAGCGTTGTTGTTTGCATTTCAAGATCGCGAGTTCGTATTTCGACAAGGTTTTCAAGCTTTTTACCTATAAGGCGGCTTCTTGTAAAAAGCACCGCAATCAGCGTAAGCACGGCTAAAAATAAAACAGATAAACCGGCAAACAACGGACGGCGCGCTTCAATAAGTTTAATCCTGTAATCGTATGTTTGGCGCATCCATCTGTCGGTAATACTTTTTATATCAATTAATCCAAGCGCCTTGTTAAAAACAGAGCAGAGCATTTCCCAATCTGTATTAAACGCGAATTTGTAAATGGCGGCATAGTTAAACACAATATTTGTTTTATAATTCGGCAGCTCCAGATAATGCGTAAGGTAAAGAAGTCTTCTTTGAGTCGCCATGAGCATGTCGATCTCTCCGCGCTGCAAAGCGTCAAATGCCAGTCCGATATTATCATATTCAATTGTATTCATGTGGTTGTGAAACCATTTTTTAAAGATTGAAGCATAAGCGGTATCCTTTACCAAACCGACTTTAACATATAAAACTTCGTTTACTTTAATATCAGGATAATCAGAATTTGAAATCAATGAGTAATAATCGGTTATTTGTGTTTCTTCCGGCCATAAAAAACGATCTCGGCGTTCATCTGATTGAATTATAGATGGAGCCAGTGCCGCGTTTCCGTCTATCAGCATTTGATATACTTCGGAGAAAGATATTTCTTCATTATTTATCTGTTCAAACTTTAATCCTGTCAAAGAAGTCATTTCATTAAGGATATCAATGAAAATTCCTTTCCATTCTTTTTCACGTCTGTCATAAAAACTATCGGGATAATTACCAGGATCAACGGCAATCGGTACAACAGGATTACTTCTGATGTATTCACGTTCCGCGGGAGTAAGTTGTATATGCAATTTATACATTAAATATTCGTGTTCTCCCCTGTTATACATTTCTGTCAGATAACGTAAACCGCCGTTTTTCAGTATTTTTTCCATGACAGAAATAATTGGTTTTAGTTCGTCAACAGCTGTCGTTAATGAAACAGGACGATATATTAATGGATAGAAATCGCTTACAACAATATCCGAGTTTTCGATAAAGTTAACTTCTATCGTGCCGCTGTAATAAAAAACATCGATCTGCCCGCTTTTAAGCGCGTCATAAACAAGACTCACATCGCTTAAAAGAACAGTCTCGTAACTACCAGGGACAAGCTCCGCAGTAACCGTATTGATTGTAGTCGCGCTTTCGATGAATCCGCATTTAAGAAGACGGCTTGAGGTAATATCTTCAATTGATCGGCTGCCTGCAATGCGGAAACATTTTATAAGACGTGATGCGATATCCGTTGTCATGTGATATCTCCGCATACGTTCTTCGTTAGCTGTTAATTCGCCGGTAAAAGCGATCTCTCCGGAATCAAGTCCGGCAAGCAGATGAGACCAATCAAATATCTTCGGACGGAACGGTATTTCGAAAAGTTCTGTCATCCATTGGCATAGAAAATCGGAAAACCCCCTGATTTCTCCGTAAATATTTGTAAACGCTTCGGTGCTTTGCGGCATTCCGTAAACAAAATAGTCCGTTTTTCTTTGAAGCGCTTCAATAGCTTTAATTTCCTCATATGTTATGCCGGGAACATCTCTGAACGAGTTAAAATGAAACGTATTATCCTGTTGCAAGTCCGCCGATTGAGAGCAGGATAAAAATTGAAAGAAAACGCAAATAAAAAAAACTTGAAAGATAATTTTGATAACATTATTCATTTTCCAGCACCTCTGATAATTTCGCCGTAATTTCCAAATAATTCATTTGGTCAACATTTTCCCGCAGCCAATGAGTGAGTCCGTCATCGGATGTGTATTCAAAACATTCAATTTCTTTTATTACCGCTTCAATATCTTCAATTTTATAATCATCACACGCATTGCGAAGTTTTTCCAGCGCTTCTCTGTACGGCCTCTCTTTTTTTTGTTTCTCGTTTTTTTCGGCGCTCTTATTAAAGGCGGCTTCGATATTAGAAATAAGTTGTATAACATTGTCAATAAACGACGGATTATTATCTGTTACAAAATCAAGATTTCCGGCTTTTGCCGCCTTTTCAAGAGTTTCAGCCTGTGTTCCCATTTCTTCAGCGCAGATTCCGCGGCAGGAACTTTTAATACCGTGAACATTGATGGCATAAAGAGCAAGATTATCGTTATTAATAATTTTCATAGCTTCAAGCTGGATGCGGGTATTGGCCGCGAATGATCGTAATATCTGAAGGTAAGTATCCTTGTCACCGCTAAAACGCGTTAATCCTTTGTTTATGTCTACTCCTTCGATATTTTCTTCGAATAAACGGCGATCATATCCTTTCCGCCTGTCATCGCCGATACGCCTGTTATATCCTGTTTGTGAATACGCTTTTTCTCCGTCTGTTATTTTAACATTTTCGAGTAACTTTTCCTTTTCCTCATCTTGCACCCATTCCCGAAGAACAGCGTCCAGGCGATTGATTTCCAGCGGCTTGGTGATAAACGCGTTAAACCCCTTGCTTAAAAACATTTCTTCGTTGCCGAGAAGGGCATTGGCGGTAAAAGCAATAATTGGAATAGTTTTTGCGTATTCTGTTCCGATTTCTTCACGGATGATTCGCGTTGCTTCAATACCGTCTATTTCAGGCATCATTTGATCCATAAAAATGGCGTTGTATTTTTCTTTTTCATTGCGAATGGCGTCAATTGCTTCCTGTCCGCTTGTTACACAATCTATTTTTAGTCCATATGGTTTCATCATGCCTTTTGCGACATCAAGGTTTGTATATATATCGTCAACAACCAAAACTCTGGCATACGACATGCAAGAGCGCGCAAGACGTGATTTAATTTTATGCCTTCCCGCCGTATATTGAAAATTCTTCAAACTTTTGACGACATCAGGACCGATTACTTCGCCTGAAACAAGCTTTTGCGGAAGTTTTACCGTAAAACATGAACCTTTGCCGTAAACGCTTTCTACGTTTATTTCCCCGTTCATCATATCAACTAACATCTTTGTAATGGGAAGCCCCAGGCCCGTTCCCGTGATTTTTCTGTTTGACTCCGAATCCATCCTGACATAATCGGAAAATAAAGTTTCAATATTTAAATCGGGAATGCCAATGCCGGTATCTATGACGGAAAATGTCAGACATATAGTTTCATCATTATCATTATCTTCTTTATTATATTTTATGTTAAGTTCTACCTTTCCTTCTTTTGTATATTTAAAAGCGTTGGAAAGAAGATTACTCAATATTTGTTTAACTCGCTGATCGTCGCCGATTAGGTGAAGAGGAATGTTTTCATCTATATTAACAATAAACTCGACAGGCTTTAATCCTTTTGTAACGATGCTTTGCGTAACAGTATCGTTTATCATTCCGGGGAAACTGTATTCAATCGGAACAATCGTAAACTTGCCCGCTTCCATTTTGGAAATATCAAGAATATCGTTTACCATATGCAGAAGAGATGTTCCGGCATTGCAAACTTTTGAAATATTTTCCTGAGCTTCTTCGGATAAAGAACATCCGTCCAAAGTCATCTCTGATAAGCCGATTACCGCGTTAAGCGGAGTGCGCATTTCATGACTCATTCTGGCAAAAAATTTACTTCGTTCCTCGGCAGCCGCAATTTCATAAGTATATTTTTTAATAGCGCGGATTTGATTGACAATCTGAATTTGATTGCCGACCCTTAGCTTCACAATTACCGAACTTAGCGGCTTGTGTATATAATCGGCAGCCTGAAGAGCCAGTCCTTTTTCTTCTTCTTCTACGCTTTCCAGCCCTGTGATAAAAATTACCGGTATATTCCGGGTTGTTTCGGATGCTTTTAAAGCATTAAGTACTTCATAACCGTTCATATCCGGCATGACAATATCCAGTAAAATGATATCCGGCAACAACTGATTAGCCATATCAATGCCTGAAGTGCCGTTTTTTGTCATATAAACCGTATATTCGGGGCTTAGAATTTGGACCATAAAATCAAGGTTAATATTTTCATCATCAATGATTAATACGCTGTTTCTGTTATCATTAGCCATATGTCTCACCTCGTATAAAATATTCTACTTGATTTTTATTATTATTCATAGTTAAATATTAATATAATATTTAATATATTTACTATAAGGAAGGTGAAATTATGAGTGAAAAAAAGATAGTTTTGGCAATTGATGACAATGTTCAGCAATTAAGCGAATTTAAAAGTTTTTTAGTTCCTCAATACGACCTGCGGGTAGTCAAATCCGCTTCGGAAGCTATTGCTTTTCTTATCAGAAACACGGCGGATGTTATTCTTCTGGATATCGAAATGCCGAATATTTCCGGATTTGAATTTCTCAACGATATAAGAAGAGTCCCAACCTTTGTAAAAACACCGGTTATAATAGTCAGCGGTAATACCGGACAAGAATTCTTAAATACGGCGAAAAATTCAGATGTTTTTGACGTTTTAATCAAACCTGTAAAACCTGAGGCTTTAATTTCTATGATAGAAAGCGCAATCGCTGACAACACATAAATACTTCGGAGGTTATAATGGATCTTGTTAAAGATGATGAGGTTATAAAGATAATCGAACGATGCGGTTATCATTATCATTTAAATATCGCAAACCGGGTTTTACGTCCTTTTATATTGCAGCTTTATCTTGATGACAGAACATGGAAATATATAGAACTCTTTACGGAGAAACTGGAGCTGTATCGGTATAAAGGTTACAAATTAGATGATTTATACAAGCAAGTAGCCGCATGCTCGCGTTTTATACAGGCAGTCCGTAACGGAATACACGCTATAAAAACAAAAGTAAGAGCCGACACTCGCGCGCCCGACAGGACATATCGTGAAATGACAGTAAATAATTTACCTGTCAATTTAAAAGTTTTTGCGGAAATGGTTAATTCATTATTTATACTGCTGGTTGAGTTTGACAAGAAACATTCCGGCGACTATCTTCCGATGTATACCGAAATGCAGGAACTTGACAATGTTAGTTATGTTCTTACAAGCGGATAAATTTTTAGCGCATCATTTTCATTATTTCTTCAAACACCGTCTCTAATTCCTCAAAGTGTAATACCGCTCTTTTATCAAGCGGTGTCGGCATATTATTAACGATGACGATATTACCGCCTCCGCGCAATGTGTATTCCGGCATGGAAGCGGCAGGATAGACGTTTAAACTTGTTCCCAATATCAGCATTAGGTCCGCATTCTGCGATTCGATTGTTGCCTGCCGCAGCGCGTTTACGGGAAGGCTTTCGCCGAAAAAGGTGATAGCGGGTTTCAGCACTCTGCCGCACTTGGGACATTCAGGCATTTTCCCTTTATGAACCGCGGCGGCAGCTTCTTCAAAACTGACTCTAACACCTGAACAGCGCATGCAGTAGTGTGTTTCAGGCGAGCCGTGAATTTCTATTACGTTTTTACTGCCGCCTTTTTGGTGAAGCAGGTCGATGTTCTGTGTAATTAACGCTTTAAGAAATCCGTGCTTTTCTAGTTCTCCGAGGGTATTATGTACAATCGAAGGTTTTTTTTCATCAATATTGTAAATAAAAGAGCCTGCCTGATTGTAGTAAAGAGAAGGATCTTTTTCAAAATATCCGATGTCGAAGATTTTTTCCGCATCCATTTCGTTGTAGAGTCCGTTCTTACCGCGGAAATCGCGAATGCCGGAAAGCGTGCTTACGCCCGCGCCTGTCAAAGCAACAAGATACCTGGCTTCTTTTATCAATGTAAAAAGTTTATTTATCTCTTCTTTATTTGTTTCCATAGTAGGGATTATATCATTAATTTTCCGCCGGCGCATATATATTTATGTTAAATATACGCTGAGAGATTTCCCGCATTGTGTCGTCTTCAAATAGTTCATCCAGCGCGTTGTTTAACGCGAGCGTTAAATCGTCATTTCCTTTTTTAAGCGCGATGGCGATATATTCGCCGGTAGATTCTTGCCAGATAACTTCAAAAGCGGGACTTACTCTTCCTGCGCTGACAGTCAGGTTTTGTTTATTCGCGTAATCAGCGGCGGCGATGTTATCTGTAACAATTAATTCAATTCGTTTTAACGCAAGTTCGTCAAAACAGTTAATTATTTTATCGTAAGAGAACGATGTAAAAATAATTCCTTGTTCCCGGAGTCTTTCCGTAAAATACTGCGCTGTGGTACCGTTCTGACAGGCAACGCGTTTTCCGGAAATATCTTCCAATTTTTCGATTTTTACCGCAGGGTCTTTTAAGGCGACGATCGCTATTGAGGTGTTGATATATGGTTTTGTAAAATTATATCTTTCCTGATGATCGGACAAATTTATTATGTTAACTACAATGTCAAACATGTTGGCGTTCAGGTTTGAAAGTATTCTATCCTTTGCGGTGTCAATAAAATTTACCTGCAAATCCAGCTTTTCCGCAAGCGCGCTTACAAGGTCAATATCAAAACCGACAGGAGTTATTCCGTCAGTATCGTAATTTTCCATATCAATACCAACAGAGAGGACTCCCTCCGTAATTGTGAGCGATTTTTTTGGCTCTTGCTCCTGCTCCTGTTTTACGCAGGCGTTAAACATAACCGTGATGAAAAGATGGATTAAAACAAAAAATGTTAGAAAATATTTCACGGCGGATTAAACAGTTATCTGCCGGCTAAAAACGCCTGAAACGCCGCGAAGACTTGCGGAGTATCCCATGAGATTGAACCGACAACTCTGGCTGCAATTTTTCCCTCACGATCAAGAATATATGAAGTAGGAATAGCCTCAATTCCGTAAATTCTGCTTATTCTGCTGTTGCTGTCAAGCATTACGGGAAAAGTGTACTTGTTATTCTGGATAAACTGCCGTACTGTGTTTGCGTTTTCTCCGATATCAACAGCGAGTATTTCCAACCCCTGACTGTTAAAACGCTGATACAAAGTTTCCATGGACGGCATTTCCGCGCGGCACGGCGGACACCATGTGGCCCAAAAATTAAGGATAACGACTTTTCCTTTATAATCGGAAAGTGAAGCATTGCCGCCGCTTAGCAGCGAAAGAGTAAATTCTTGAGGAGTCATCGGCTGATTTAGAACCTGAATTTTTGCGTTGCGAAAAAGCGCTGCCGTCTCCTGCGATATTTGAGCGTTTATCTGCGGCGGCAAGAAAAACAAGAAAACTGCGCAGCAAAAGAATATAAGTGCTTTATCAGCCTTGTTAAAAAGATATTTCATATGAATACCTCCGATTTAATTATACACTACAAATTAATCATGTTCAACCAATTAGCCAGGATTCTGAAAGGAAGGGCTTTATCTTCAGCCCAGAAAATATATTGATACTGCCATCTTTGCAGAGCTATGTTGAGCGCGGAAAATTGATTTGTTAAAATTAAAATTCCTATGATGATGAGCAGACATCCGCTGATTTTCTTTATTAAAGGTAATTTTTCGCGGAACCATTTAGCGGGAACAAGGTAACGATCAAAAAATAACGCCGCGAGAATGAAAGGAATTCCAAGACCAAGCGAATAAAGCGCCAGATAAATCGCCGCAATGCCTGTTTTTCCGCTCTGCCCGGCAAGGAATAAAACGCCGGTAAGGATCGGGCCTATACAGGGAGTCCATCCGGCGCCGAATGCCGCGCCCGCGATAAACGCGCTTACCAATCCGTTAAATCCCTGTTTGCGGCGGTTTGTTACGTGAAAACGTTTCTCGTAGTTAAGAATCGCTATAAAATCAAAAATATAATTTATTCCAAGTATTATTACGATTATTCCCGCGGCAATCCGTATATACTTTCCCGCGCCGCCCATCAGTAAAAAAGTAGCGGAAATTATTATACTTAAAATGATAAAGATTGCCGTGAATCCAAGAATAAAACAAAAAGTTGTAATTAAAAGAATAAAACGTTTTTTGCCTTTCTGTTCATTTTCTTCGGCTGATGATCCGAGCCTGCCGGACGCGCCGCCTAAGATACTCAGATAAGACGGTATCAGCGGTAAAACGCAGGGAGAGAAAAACGATAAAAGACCGGCCGCAAAAGTGAGCGCTATCGAAGGATATTCATTCATGAATGAATAATATTATTGTGTCTTAGCGGTGGGGATAGCCGTTATGCCTGTTTCGATGGTTCGGCGTGTTCTTTCGGTTTGGTCCGAAATTCTCCCTGCTTTGCCTGTGATTATTCATTCTCGGATTGTTATTGAAATTCATATTATTCGCGGCAAGTCTCTGAAAATCATAAGTTTGCCCGTCAATTGTTGCCTTTATTGGGTGTATTGTGTTTCTGAATTGAAAACCTTCAACTGAAGCACTCGCTCCTTCACGCAGTCCGCTGATAAAACCGATATAACGATTTAACATCGGAATATGATAGACGGTATTGCTGTTTGTACCTTGAATTGACACATGCCCGTTTTCAAGTTTTAAAATTCCATCTACTGTTATTAAATTTCGTTCAAGTTGACGGTTGTTTATTGCTTGAGGAGGATTGCGCCGCAGTTCATTCTCTATCTGAGGAATTACTTCGCGCCGTCGTTCATTCCCTGGTTGTTGAGGAAGCTCTCGCCGTCGTTCGTTTCTCGGCGGTTCGACTTCTCTCTGCTGCTCCCTGACAGGCTGGGCGGAAATAGTACCAACAATTAATAAAGTAATAAACAAGAAAAATGTCAGCTTTTTCATATAAAACTCCTTAGTTTTAATTATTATCTGCTGTATTATCAGCAGGTTTATAAATATATAACCAAAAATTGATTTATGTGTTACAACATATCCGGTAAAAAATCAATTATGCTGCGCTGAAAGCGCTATTAACGAAATAACCAACAGTAATACAAAGGATGCGATAAAAACGATAAGCGCCGGTATAAAACCAAAAGTTATAACAAGCCAAATACCCAATGTATTAATAACGGAACGGTAAAGGATTGCCAAACCGTGGAAAACAACCGGTAATACGGGCAGCAGCAGGATAAACAAATAACGCGGTTTTGTTTTCGCGCGGTAACGCCATGCGATGATAATTATTAATATTGCCAAAGGCAGGAAAAATAAAGCAGTTCCCAAGCGGTTAAGAATTTCCGCATGAAAAATACGGGAAACATATCCGGCGGAATCGAGTTCCTTTGAAGCCTGAAAAAGAATGTCAATCTGAAGATTTGACAGTCCGCGCCGTACTCGCGTTAACAGCAGGAATACATCGTAACTTATATCCAGAAGAAATCCGCCGGCGTTTTTTTCGCCGATTAGCCACTCGCCTTCCAGATTTTTTTCTTCATAATCGCGATCCAGCGCGTGAATTAAAACAAGTATCTGCGGTTTGTGATTTGTTGTAAAAGGCAATATTTTCGCATAATGAGAAATAACGCTTTCCTGCAGACGGTTATTCGCATCGAATTTCATGTATTCCAAATCCACGCCAAAGGCGACATCCTCGGATGTTGTAAGCGTTGAAAAGCGGAGTATTGCCCTTCCGCCGTACTCAACCGGCAGTGAAAAAAGCGGATTGTTTAACATCTCTCCTAAAGTTAAATTCATCTCGTCTGTAAAGAAAGCTGTTTTTCCGGCGTTACGTTCGCTTACGGAAAGAAAATTCGCGGCATCAGGATCATCCGGAGTCTGCGCCAGAAGTTCAAGAAAAATATAATACGCGTCAATCCATCTTTCGGCGTTCATCGCCTGATAACCGGAAAGTTTTATATTGTGAAGTTCATATTGCCGCCTTTCTCTTTGATTCGGCGCAAGGGAAGTTATCATGTTCCATGATTCGCTTGCCAGTCTCATGGCGTTTGTTTCTTGCGCGCTGCCGTCAGGCGCGAGGCGCATTCCAAGGTTAGCCAGCCAGTGAGCGTCAAAGAAACGCCTTTCGTTAAAAGCCTCCATGCTCATTGCGATTGCTTCCGTAGCGTCAACAGGCTCCTGATTTTCAGATAACGCGTAAACTTCTGATACTTTTCTGCTTTCGAGAAGCGCGGCGCGGGCAGTTGCTCTTTCTTCGCTCTCTTCAAAATATTGTCTTTCAAGATTAATGATTGTTTTTTCTCTTAGATCTTTTACCTCTTCACTCTGGAACCAGATGTGATCGCAAATATCCAAAAATTGTGAGGATTCATACCACTCTCCGGCCGCGGCGCTGTCATAAGCATTCTTTTTCGCAGTTTGAAATAATTCTCCGCTGAAAATCAGATTCTCTTCATAGTCTTTTACCATCGGATATGCAAAGAAGAAAATCACTCCGTATATAACAGCCGCGATAATGGCTGTAATAATCGAAGCCGAAATGCGCTTAAAGAACATATCAGAAAAACTTTTATAATTTTCTTCATATGTTGCAAGCCCGAAAGGTATAACAAGCGCTGATAACGCAAGCGCCGGAAACAAATTAAATAATTCCATAACGCCCTGAAGTAACCGCCATGATCGTGAATAAATCAACAGCGGCGGTTCGGATCCAGGAAAAATAAAACGGAAAATAAATATAAAAAGAGAAGATGCCGCAATATACAGTAAAAATATTAACTGCGGAGATCGCAGTTTTTCTAAATTAATCGCCATCTGTTTTCCGCCTTTTCGCCGCAAAAGTTAACAGGGAATATATGAAAATTAATAAACTAAAACCGATGAAAGACAAAGGAAGAGCAAGAGATATAAGCGTCTTGTTGTTCAGAAAAGAAACGATTATTTCCTGAATCTCGGGAGTGTTTAAAAATGTTCCAAGTATAAGCACTCCGCGGAACGCGAGCGCCGCGAGAAAAAGATTGGCAAGGGGCCATGCGCTGAATTTTATCACATAACCTAATGCGCATAAAAGGAAAATTAATGAGCCTGCGTATATCAGGTACGATATGATGCCTTCCGTAAATTTTTGCTGAAGCATTTCTGAGTTTAGCCTGATATCTATATCAAGACTTTTTAAAAACCACGCAGTATTGCCTCCGAAAGGAATTGGCGGAAGTTCAAAATTTGCTTCTGAGCCCAAAGCCGATTCGTAAAAAGCCAGAGGCTGACCCGGAATTGCCGTAACACGCGGCCCGAATGGATTTGCCGTTCCCTCAAGCAGAACGACCGCTGTTACATTTCTGTTGATTGAATTGGAAAGAATTAAACCTTTTTCGACTAATTGGACTCCTGTAGTTTGCTTTGCCGGATGCGGGATGAAATGCATTCGATTAAGGGCATAGAAAATTCCAAAACTGAAAACAATTGCCAAAACCATTACAGTAATTATCGATGTTAAAGGAAAATATTCTCTTCTTGCGACATAATTTAATGTTAAAAGTATCGAGGAAAACAAAGCCAGTATTAAAGCCCAATGAATAGATGCGATAATCAATGTAAGCGCGGTTTCGGGTTTTGGCGGCAGGTTTTTCGCCCAATCAACCTTTAAGGATAGATACTTAAAACATGTAACCGACACAAAAATAATGATGAAAACAAGAGTAAAGAAAAGTATCAATTTAGCAAAATTCTTCACAATTTAAAGATTAACATGTCATTAAAACCCATGCAAGGGTATTATTCATATTTTTTATGTTGAGTAAATTATTAAAATTAGGCATAATGAGGTATGAATACTCAAATTGCCGTTCTTGGTGCCGGCGCGTGGGGTACGGCTGTTGCCAAAGTCATCGCGGATAAAGGAAAGGATGTCCTCATCTGGAGCTTTGAAGATTCTGTCAGGGATGATATTAACAAAAACAAGCTGAATTCCCGGTATTTACCCGATGTTAAACTGCCTCAGGCATTAAAAGCGACTACGGACATTAATGAAGCGGCTGAAGGGAAACAATACCTGATTTACGCCCTTCCGTCCTTATTCCTCCTTGATACGTTAAAAAAAACGCTTTCTGTTAATTCCATCAGGGAGGGGAAAACGGTCATCGCGGTTATTACAAAGGGCTTCCTTCCGACCGACAACGGTCCAAGGTTGATTGTAGAAACGATGGAAGACTATCTGCCGGGGTTTTTTCGTCAATCGCTTGTCTATATTTCCGGTCCCAGCCATGCGGAAGAAGTATCGCGTGGAAAATTAACCGGTCTTATTGCCGCGAGTGAAACGCCGAAGAATTCCATTCGTTTCAGGGATTTGCTAAAGAACCCGCGGCTTATGGTTTATTCGTCCCTTGATATCCGCGGAGTGCAGGTAGCGGCTGCCGCGAAAAACGTCATAGCAATCGCGTTTGGAATGTTGGATGCCATCAATACATCTGGAATTACAGATATGTTCGGCGACGGGACCGAATCGCTTCTGCTTGCGGCAGGGTTAAACGAAATACAGATTCTAGGCAAGGCGTTAGGCGCGACGCACCCGGAGACATTTACGTCAATTTCCGGAATCGGAGATTTGGATGTTACATGCCGCTCAATACACGGAAGAAACCGCAGGTTCGGCAGGGAAATAATCGAAAAGAATATTTTGTCACCTTATAAAAACATAGAAGATATTTTGTCGCGGATTGGAGAAATAGGGTATCTGCCGGAAGGCGTCGCCGCCGCGAAATATATCCGCGTCCTTGCGGAGAAACACAAATTAAAAATGCCTATTTC
>JGI24695J34938_10001143_pt1 | contig 23734 bp, 16 predicted proteins | sample TergutCo191P3_FD_34938 | JGI IMG/M metagenome (IMG submission 34938)
AAGAAACGCGTCCGCTTCAAAGGATGTAGAAAAACTTATTGAATATTATATTGTTGACGACTGGTTTTACTCAGGACAGCTGGGAACCGGAAATATTTATCAAACTTACACACAAGAGAAAATTACTGAAAAAGACGAAACATTAGGTGCAGCTCTTGGAGCTTATACAACAAACGGCAGCAATGTAACATTCGGACAAGAACACGGTTCTTTTTCTGTAGACGGCGCAGTATATAAAATTTACACAACTACAAGATTAAAGGAGCCGTCTATTGACGGAACAAAAACCTTTATACAAATATTCAGCGTACGTCAGGAACGGCGGACTTACGGAACAATTTCTGTTACCGAACATTATAATAAATGGAGCGAATATATAGATTTAGGCAATTTGTATGAAGCAAAATTCAAAGTTGAATCATTCGGAGGAAACGGCAATCTCGATCTGACTTATCTGTATTTATCGCAGGAGGAGAACAGAAATAGTAATTGATTTTATTAAAATAGAAAGAGATGTCAGTAATAAAACCTGACATCTTTTTCCGCCGCTACTTCACCATCGCCGCCCAGATACGCAGTTCCTGCGCCGCCCAATGCACAATTAATAACCGCAGGCAGTCATGAATGATTAATTCATCATCAACGACAACTTCAGAAAGAACTGAATTGATAAAATCCGAGCTTCTTGAATGTTCGCCTGGCAGATCCAAAATCCAGCGGTTTAACTCCGCTCCGTTATTTTTATTAACATAGCTGCTTACAGCATTTTGAAATTTTTCGGCATAAGCTGATAACAAATAAACTTTTAACTTGTCTTTCTTTTTATTCATGGTATTTTTTACAAATTCAAGAGTTGATTCCACTTCGTCAGCGGCAAGAGCGGAAGAAAGAGAGTTGTCAGCGGCGTAACGCGCGAGAATTTTGTAAAACTTTTTCTGAGTGCCGGTAATTTCGGCTATTTCAAGAATTATTTCGTCCCTTAAAAATGAAGGTATATTTTCTCTGCGCAGAATCTCCAGCAGTACCGGCACAGATTCGCAGTTATGATAAATTCCCAAAGCTTCGGCGCACATGATGATAAGACGCGGATTTTTAGTATCAAGAATAATCTTTTCGATTGACGCGCGGAAATCTTCATCTTTCATTCTTGCAAGAGCGATAATTGATTCCCCCGCGAGCATATAATCTTCGGATTCGGCAAGCTCGCGGAGTTTTGGCGCCGCGTCAGCGCAATTATGCCTGCCAAGAATACGCGCGGAAATATACGCTGTGGTATAATGATTATTGGAAATATCGTCTAACAGCGCTTTTTCCGCCTTTTTACTGAGTTTTTTTAATTTTTCAAGCGCTCTGATCGCTTCCGTCCGCGTTGTCAGTTTAGGCGAGCGGGCGCTCTCTAAAAGTCCGTCAATCGCTAAATGAGACGGAGTTTCGTATAACGCGCCGAGCAGAACCTTCTCCTCATGAGAATCCTCCGCCTTGTTTAATTTATCCAGTAAGCTTATAGCGCGAAGATCCCTGAACGAGAAAATTACTTCCAGCGCGTCCGTAAGCGGAAGAGAACCTAAAGGCTTCATTTTGTTCTGTCTTAGAAGAGCGGCGGCGGCAAGAACAAACATCAGTATAAAAAGTATTTTAAAAGCGATAAAAGGCGTTATGTTTAAAAACAGCAATAGATCGATCAGAAGCCCCGCGAGAAAAGTTCCTGACGCGCCCGCAATTCCCAGAATAAAAAAATAAAGAATTCCCATGTCAAGCATTTTTTCTGACGGAACTAATCCAAGAAAATAAGTCTGCGCGATTCCTTCCGAGCCGAGAAATCCGAAGTTCAGCATAAAAAACAAAAAAACCAGAAAAAGAATTGCGCCTGTCATGTTTTCTACGGCGGCATACGGAAAAAATATGACAGGGATAAGGCTTACAATGCCGAGGATCACGCTTACAAGAAAAAGCGGTTTCGCGCCGATCCTGTCAACCAGGAATTTAACAGCCAGCCCCGCCATTAAATATCCAAGACCGCCGAAAACAGAGTAAAGAGAAATCAATCCGTCGTTATGCGCAAATACTTCGCGCGCGTAAACAACAACAAATGTGCGCGTAACGCCGGAAACAAGAACGACAAGAAAGAAAATAAAAATAAACGCTTTAAGATGATCCTGAGAAAAAGCTTCCTTGAATATTTCCGGCAGCTTCATCCCCTGTCCGTCTTTTTGGCGCGGAGGTTCGGGAACATTTTTTATCATATAACCGCTGATAACGCCGGTGACAACGCCCGCGCCTAATAAAATTGAGAACACAAAAATCGGCGGATTCATGCCCAGCACCATCGCGATTAAAAAACTGCCGAACATTCCAATCGAGCTGTTGATGATTTGAATCTGCGTCATGTAACTGCCCCTGTCGGGACCTGAGGCGAGCAGACTCAAGACGGGATTGTTGCCGATCATTCCAACTCCGCGGAATAGATGAAACAAAAGCACTCCAAGCATGATTAATAAAAGAGCGGTTTTTCTATAACCGGCATAATCAACAAAAGGAGCCACAGCCGCCAATATCATGCAGAGAGACCGCCCTGTCCATGTAAAACTAAAAATACTAATTATCGGAAACCGTTTTGCAAGAATTTTTCCAAAGGGAAGAAAAAATAATGAAATGTAAAACCCTGCGCTCATCAGCCCGATAAAAGTCGAGGAAGCGCCAAGGCGCAGAGCGAAAAGAGTTATAATAATCCCAACCAGCAAATTCCATGAGATAGCGTTATAAACATTAAAATAATTGTATGCTAAACGCGCCTTGCCAAGGCGGTATGGAGATAACTGCACTGCCATATATTTTTACTCTATCAATCTAAAGAAAAAAAAACAAGGCAAGACTTGTAAAAAATAAATAAACAAGATATAGATTAAATATGATTAAAGAAGCAATTATCAAAGCCGCGAAAAGAGAAAATCTCTCCTATGAATGCGCAGAAGATGTTATGAATGAAATTATGGAAGGAAAAGCCACAGAGATACAGATGGCGGCTTACCTTGCGGCAATGTCTGTGAAGGGCGAAACTATTGATGAGATTACCGCGTCCGCCGCGGGAATGCGCAAGCACTGCGTCAAAGTTTTGCATGACAGGGATGTGCTTGAAATTGTCGGAACCGGAGGAGATCATTCCAATTCATTTAATATTTCAACTACTTCGTCGCTTGTAATTTCCGCCGCTGGAATTCCCGTAGCAAAGCACGGCAACCGCGCTTCATCAAGCAGAACCGGCTCCGCGGATGTGCTTGAAGCTCTCGGAGTTGACATCACAATCAAACCCGAACACAGTCTGCACATTTTAAATACTATCAATCTCTGTTTTCTGTTTGCGCAGAATTATCATATATCGATGAAGTATGTCGCTCCCGTCCGCCGCGAACTCGGCATACGAACAATTTTTAACATACTCGGTCCATTGGTAAATCCGGCAGGCGCGAATATGGAATTGCTCGGCGTGTACGAGCCTGAACTGATAGAACCGATGGCAAAAGTTTTATGCAATCTCGGCGTAAAGAGAGGCATGGTTGTATACGGACATGACGGGTTAGACGAAATTTCGTCTAGCGCCCCGACAACTGTCTGCGAACTGCGCGACGGCTTTATAAAAACTTATGACATAACTCCCGAACAATTCGGATTTGAACGCTGTAAAAAAGAAGACCTGTTAGGCGGCACTCCTCCCGAAAACGCGCAAATAACAAAAAATATACTAGCCGGAGAAAAGGGACCAAGGCGCAATGCAGTACTCCTCAATTCCGCCGCGGCGATTCACATAGCAAAACCGGAAGTAAGCATGAAAGACGCGATAACCATTGCGGCGGAAGCGATTGACAGCGGCAAGGCTAAGAAACAGCTTGAGCGGTTTGTGGAGTTGTCGCAGAATAAAGATTAAGTTTTTTATTAGTTACAAATTACTATGAAAAAGCGGTTACCGTTTGTGTTACTGCCATTGCAAAAAAAACATTTATAAGACGGTGTTATTGGAAAAGCGGTGACACTTTTCGCTTGAAAAACTAATTTTACCGTTCTCTGCCATAGAGACCTGACTATAAATTTCTTAAAATATTTCTATAATTCTTATAATCAAACAATGCGATCAGAAAGATGACATTGATAATAATTAGCCTTTTAATGGTCAAAGCTTGTAAGCTGACTCTTTGCAAAAGTTTTACAGACGCACAGCTAACAGCCTGTACAAAGAACCCAATTATCATCTATATTTTTACTTGAAATTTCCATGATTATCAATTATTATTAACAACTGGAGGCTATTTATGAAAAATCTCGTTATTACCTTAATATTTCTGGGAATGTTTGCCGTTCCGGCGTTAACTACGCCTGTCTTTGCGCAAGATGAGCCGGATATGTATTATGTCAATGTGGCTATCGAAAAAGTGTATACAACAAACATGGGTTATGTCATTCAATACCGTACGCAAAAGGGAATTGACACTGTCGGTATTCCGCTTAGCTGGTTTGTTGAAGCGGCAGGCAAAGCTGACATTGTGCGTCTGCCAACCGGAGGAGATTGGCCTTCTATGTCCATCTTTTATGACCAGGGAAAACTCTCCCATATAAGAATGTACGTATCCCGCGTAAGAAGCCATGTTACATGGGGTGTAATACCGCAGGGTACTGATGTAAGCAAATTCTTTCCTGAGGGAGATTCTATCGAAATCCGTTTTTAATAATGGACACAGAACAGGCGATAACGAGTGATGCTCCCGCTTTGGAAGAACTCGTTCAATATATTAAATCATGTTCCAAATTTATTATTGCGGGACATAAAGAGCCGGACGGAGACTGCGTAGGGAGTCAGCTTTCCCTGCACAGCGCTCTTACTCGTTTAGGTAAGGAAGCGGTAGTATGCTCGGCAGGTCCTTTTAAGAGATCGGAAATACATGATTATGCCGCGCAATTTATAACTTTTCCCGAATTTCCCGCTTACACAAAAGCGGATGACTGCAAGGTGATAATTGTTGACTGTTCCAACATTGACAGAACAGGCGATATTAAGGATTACTTAAAACAATTTCCGTGCGCTTTTATCGATCATCATGAGGCTGCAAGGTTTCCGCCGTCATCGCCTGAGGAGCCGGTTTATGTTGACGCTAATTCTCCTTCATGCACTCTGATAATTTCCAAATTGATAAAAGCTCTTTCGCTTAAACTGACAGAAGATGAAGCGGCGCTGCTGCTTTTCGGTCTTGGCACTGATACGGGATTTTTCCGTTATCTGACAAATAAAAACGCGGATGTTTTTGACACGACCGCGGAATTTGTCCGTCACGGGGCGAATCCTAAAAATATTTTTTATAAAATTAACAGCGGAAAAAAAATAAATTCAAGAATCCTTTTGGGACGGATGCTGTCAAGGATAGAGCCGCATTTTGACGGGAAGCTTTTATATTCTTACGAGACGCTTGATGACTTTAACGCTTTTGGCTTGGAGAGCAGAGATTCTGACACATTGAATCAATTAATGCTTTTAACAAAAGGAGTAAAAGTAATTGTTATAATCCGCCAGGAGTGTGCAGATTACTGTACTGTAAGTTTCAGATCGGTTGAGAAAATTAACGTTGCGGAAATTGCCGCATCGTTCGGCGGAGGCGGCCATAAAAACGCCGCCGGTCTCACAATGAAAGGTGATATACCGTTTGTAAAGAAAGAAGTTCTGGAATCATTTAAAAATATTTTCAATTGAGATAAAAAAAAGTTACGACATTATAAACCTCATCATTATTTATTTTCCGCTGCCCGATTCTGTATCCGCGTATTACCAAAGCCGATACCAGAAAACAGAGGGTATGATGCAAAACATAATTAACAATTTATATTCTGATTATTTTTCAGGAGAGTTATCACGTTCCGAATTTGAAGGATTACTTTACAATTATTTCTTTGAAAATCAGGATAAAACCAGTCTTAGCCACTGGAAGCGCGATGAATACGAAGATTACATATCATGGTTTTATCCGAAGCTTCATAAAGTCATCGATTCTTACCGCGATACGGGAGCGTCATTTGAAGCGTTTATAACAAGATTTATACTTGTGTCTTCAAGAGAATACCGTGTGCGTTTAACGTCAAAAGCTGTTACCGAATATTCTGTCTGGTGCGCGACTGTGCCTGATATGTACCAGGCGGGACAGTATCACGGACAGCATGTTCATGAGGAACCCCCTGTTTATATTCATAAAAATATCGAAAAAACCATAACAAATTTAACTATTGATAAAAAAGGAAGAAGAAACACAAGGCGCCTTTTAGCGCTAATTATAAAATGTTATTACTATGTTTCCGAAGATTTCGCGGAAAAAATAGCGCCCAAACTCGGCGTCGAGAAAAAAATATTGCTTGATATGCTAAAAAAGATTCGCATCGTCAGGCAGAAAAGAGACGACAGCATTTACATGATGAGAGAAAGAGTTAATTCTCAATTTTTAAGATGCCTTGTTTATGAAAGAAAGCTTGCCCTTCTTCAGGAAAACGCAGCCGCACACAAAAAGATGCTGCTTCGTCTTAACGGAGCCAGAGAAAGGCTTGAAAAAATGCGGAAGCGCGTAATGTCCATGCGCACAGACGCGACAAATAAACAGGTTGCGCAGATAATCGGCATCGCAAAGGGCACTGTAGATTCAAGCCTTCACAAGCTTAAAAGCAAATGGGAGATAATGTCGAAGAACGCTTATTTGAATTAAAATACGCGTCGATAAATTTTCGCATAACACAGGACGGCGGCGTTTTTCTTTCAGTTTCGGACTATTTTTTTTATGCGTCTTCCGCCGGCTGAGGAGCGCACACTTTGCCGTAATGCAGTTCTTTCGGATAAATTCTTATTTTTAATTTTTTTTCCATCGCTGCAAGCAGGCGCATCTGTGTTTCATCGCCGATTGTTACCATTACCCCTCTCTTTCCGGCGCGCGCGGTCCGCCCGCATCGGTGGATGTACGCTTCGCTGTCAGAAGGCACATCAAGAGAGATAACATGAGTGATGCCTTGAATATCAAGCCCGCGCGCGGCGAGATCTGTGGAAACAAGAGCAGTAACGCTTCCGTCACGGAATTTATCCAGCGCCTCTTTGCGCGCCGCGCCGGAAATCGGCTTCTTGCTTACTTTTCCGAAAAGCCCCGCGGCGGAAACATTATGGTGCTGAAGGCGCGAAAGGGTAAAAAGCGCTTCATCATTCCGGCTTGTAAAGATAAGCGCTTTAACCGCGTTTTTTTTACCGGCAGAATTTTTACCTGAGGTTTTTCCGCTTAATGCAGCCAAAAGAGACCGCAGGGTTTGATCCTTTCGGCGTTTTTCGCTGAAGATTGCCCAGTGCGAAATTTTTTCATAGAGGATTTCTTTATCTTCCGTTTTGATAAATTTTATTTTATCCAAATCTTTTTGACTGCGGTTAAAGCAGTTAATTAAAAGTTTTTCCCTGCTTTTTTTATTTATAGTCGCAGAGCAGGCTGCGAAGATCAAATTATTTTTCGCTTTATTAACGTCACGGTAAATAATTCTGCAAAGTTCGCTTGTTTCTTCTGACATTTCTCCGCTTACAAGACGGTCAGCCTCATCAAGCACAAGAAATTTAAGGTTAGTGAATTTAATCTTTCCCATTTTCGCTAAAATAAGGAGCCTGCTGTAATTTCCTACGATAATGTCAGGGGTTGATCTTTTTAATGTTTCTGACTGACGGTTAAGATTTTCGCTTCCGATCACAATGGATGATCTGATATTTAAACCTTCCAGAAGAAAGTCCAGCTCCGCTTTTATTTGCATACACAATTCTAAAGTAGGTCCGATTATCATAAAAGACGGGGTTACTTCATTGCGTGTTTTATCTTTTTTTTCATCAGCAGTTTTTTCTAGCATCATGGTTAAAACCGGCAGAAGATAGGCAAAAGTTTTTCCTGTGCCGGTAGCCGAAGTAAAAAGCGCGCTTTCGCCGGAAAAAATAAGCGGTATTATTTTACATTGTATTTCTGTCGGCGTAATTATTTTCTTTTCTTCAAGGCGGCTAATAAAACACTGCGCCGCTCCTAACTGCGAAAAGCTTTCTGTCATTGAATACCAAGCTTTGACAGCATATTTTGCCAGTTTTGTTTAGTTCTTTTTTTAATGATCATATTATTTATTTTCCACCATCTTTTGTCCATCAGTAATTCCCATACCGGTTTTATGCGGTAACCATACTCTTCTATATAATCATTTATAGTAATTTTATAAAAATCAAATAATCGGTTTGTTATTTCTTCTATTGACCATGAACGCGCGTGTATTTTTGCTTCTTTTGCTTTTATATTATAAAGTTCATCGTCTCCGAGGAGTTCAAGCACCCGGTCTGTAAATTCTGTTTTATCGTTTTTAACCATGAAGCCGCCGTTATCTCCGCCCATCATCGCAAGAGTTCCTAAAACGCCGATGCCGACAACGGGAGTGCCGGAAAGCATCGCTTCAATAGTTACCAGCCCCTGAGTATCAGTCAGCGATGGAAATACAAAAATATCAGAGACCGCGTAGACTAACGCAAGATCCTTTCGATCCAAATATCCGGTAAAAATACAATTATTTTTTATTCCTTTTTTTTCCGCTTCATCCATATAATATTCAAGATCAGGACCGTTGCCGACTATAAGCAAAATTACATCAGGATGTTTTTTAAGAATATCTGGAAGGATGTCCAATAAAAAACCAATATTTTTTTCTTTTCCTATCCTGCCCGCAAAAAGAAGAATGCGTTTTTTTATTAATTCAGGAAAAAGTATCTCCATCGTTTTACGGAATTCCGCGCACTCCGCTTCATCATGCTCAAATAATTTTATTTCAATTCCTGTTGGAAGCATGAACGTAACAGCGTCACGCATATATCTTCGCACAGTCGATTCAATCTGCGCGGTAGGAACAATCACGCGGTATGAGCGCCATAATACAAATTTTAAAACTCTTCGTATAACAAACTTTACAAAGAAAGCAGGAAACATCGGAAAATAATTAGGACCGTAATCTTCCCACATTGTATGAAAAGTATAAACAGCCGGCAAATTATGCGTTCTGGCGTACCAAAAACCAAATTCCGCTATCATCATTTCCGTATTAACATGAATGATATCCGGGTTAAAAAGATCAACCTGCTTAAAAACCCAGTTCCATTTGTTAAATTTCGCAAGGCGATCCTCTTTTGTAACAAACACGGGTATCGAAGGAACTTTTACAACTTTTGGAGTTCTCTCTTCTTCAGCGTATTTTTTTATGGAAACAGGATTATTCGCGTCTTCAGGATACGATGAACAAATTATCAGAACATCATGTCCCATGTTTACAAGAGCGCGTGAAAAAGAATCTACCGAGACTGTAACGCCGTTGACTCTGGGCCAGTATGCGTCTGTAAACATTACAATGTTCATACTTTAATATATATTATACCATTAGGCTGTCATTTACAAGCAATAGATTCTTTTCAGAATTTACCCGTAAACTGAATATTTCTTTTCCAATTTACGGAAAATAGACTCAAATACCGCGGTAATTATCAAATATAAAAACATAGCCGGAAGATATACAAGAGCCGAACCTGTTGAGTTCTCGATATTTCTCATAATCCTTGTAATGTCAACTAATGCAATCATCGAAACGAGAGAAACGTCTTTTAACATCATGATGAATTCGTTTCCTACCGGCGGAATCAAACGCCTTATTGTCTGAGGAATAATCACAAATCTAAATGCCTGCGCGCTGGATAATCCCAAAGCGCGGGATGCTTCAAATTGACCTTTATCTATGCTTAATATCGCGGCTCTGATTATTTCCGCGCAGTAAGCGGCGCAGTTAAGAGAGAAAGCGATAAAAGCGGCAAGAAAACGGCTGTTAATTGTAAGTATCGGAATAATTTTAGGCAGGGCGTAATAAATAAAAAACAACTGCATTAAAAGAGGCGTGCCGCGGAAAAAGAAAATATAAAAACCGCATAATTTATTCAATAAAGCGTTCGCGGAAATTTTTCCCAACGCAAGAAAGAAGCCGGCTAGAAGCCCCGCAAAAACCGAAGTAACGGTTAATCCGATTGTTATTCCCGCGCCCTTAAAGAGCTGAGGCATCCATGAAAAAAATATCATTTGTAAAGTTTCCATTTTTTTATTATATATATTATTTTAAAAGATTATAATACTTTAAGCGTATTTTTATTCACTGTTAGAATTAAAATATTTATTTATAACGTAAAAGAAACAAGTAAATTGAAAAACAATTATTTTTACGTAAATATTTTATTGACACTCAATAAATTGATAGTTACGATTAATTATAAAATTAAACTATTTTATGTTAATTGAGGCTTTTCCAAAACTCGGTTAGTTTCGGAAAAGGCTCAATTAATCAAAAAGCACGGGAGGAAGCAAAAAAGGAGATGTCAGAAAATATACAGCAAGCGCGAAGTAATTCCGGCGCCGCCGTCGAGTCCGAAAGGGCGAAGCTTCCGATTGCCGGCGCTGTATACGGCGATTTCCATTTCAAACGAAAAAGATTAAACGATTTATTTATGGAAGCCGTGAAATATCCTTTGATAGTGGTATGCGCCGGAGCAGGTTACGGAAAAACTACAGCGGTTCACGATTTTGTCCAGGAGTATCAAGCGACTACGGTTTGGGTGCAATTATCGGAACGCGATAATGTCGGGGGCCGTTTTTGGGAGAATTTTTCACATAGCATGACGCTGATAAATAACGCTCCGTTCGCTTTGTCAATAAAAAAGCTGGGCTTCCCGGATACTCCCGAAAAAATAAAACAATTTTTAAGTCTTTTACAAACTCACGCGGATAAAAAACGCAGGCTGATTGTGTTTGACGACTGCCATTATATAGAAAATACGGATGTGATTAAATTTGTCTCGGAAGCTATCAGGAATTTACCGGTTGAAATAACGCTGTTTTTAATTTCACGTTCCACCCCGCGTATTAATATCGCGTGTCTTTTATCAAAAGATCAAATATTCAATGTAAGCGAAGAAGAACTCTGTTTTACGGAAAGCGAACTTGCCCAGTATTTCCGCGAGCAGGGCAGTTCGCTTCAGCCGGACAGCCTGCGCAAAATTATGGAAGATACTGAAGGCTGGGCGTTCGCGCTGAATTATATCGCGAGATCGTATAACAAAGCGCCGGGATATGAAGGCTATCTGCGCAACGCGATGAAGTCAAATATCTTCCGCTTTATGGAAATGGAAATTTGGGAAACAGTTTCAAAACGGCTGCAAAATTTTTTAGTGCGCCTCTCCCTGATAGATCATTTGTCGGTCGACTTAATTTCTCTTTTAGCCGGATCAGAACCGGACTTAATTACTGAAATGGACAAACAAAACGCTTATGTGCGCCGTGACAGTTATATAAACGCCTATCTTATTCATCCTTTGTTTTTGGAATTCCTTACCACAAAACAAAATCTTCTTACTCAGGAACAAAAACACGAAACCTACACAATCGCGGGCGAATGGTGCAGGAAAAACGATTTTAAGATCGACGCGTTATCGTATTACGAAAAGATAGGCGGCTATAAATCAATTGTGAATATGTTTATCGGAGCGGCGGCTCAATTACCCTATGATATTGCATGTTACACAGCGGAAATCTTAAAAAGAGCGCCTTCTGACGCGTTTGAAACTGTTCTCTTCCTTGCAAGCACTCATATGCGGACAATTATGTGCCAGGGATTATGGGAAGAAGCGATAAAACTTGCGGAATTATATGAAGCAAATTTTAACAATTTACCGGAAAATGAATTTAAGATGCTGTCATTAGGCAGTATTTATTATTGCTGGGCTATATCGCGCTATTCTTTAAGTTTAACAAATGATATATACGATTTTGATCTTATCTATGAAAAACTCGCTAAACGCTACCCTATTCCGCGCGATCCCGGAAATTTAATTACAAAGAGTCAGAGACCTTGGGCATGCGTTGTCGGCTCTTCACGAAAAGGTTCCGTGCAGGACTATATTAACGCGGCAAAAAGATCATTCGGACATCTTAACAGATGTTACATAAACTTTGACGCCGGAGAAAATGAGCTTGCAAGCGGAGAGTATAAATTTTATAAATGTGAATTAAGCGAAGCGGAACTGGATTTTAAACGGGTTTGTGATAAAGCCCGCGAAAGAAAATGGTCAGGCATTGTACACAGGGCGTTATTCTACATGCTCAGGATCGCGGCTGCTCAGGGGAATTTCACGCAGACGCAGCAGATATTAAAAGAAATGAAAGCTCTGCTTAATGATTCTAATTATCATGCCAGATTTACCGACTATGATATCACCTTATGCTGGTTTTACTGCACTCTGGGAATACCTGAAAAAACGTCCGATTGGCTGAAAGAAAATTTTTCCCTTTACGCATACGCGACTTTTATAGAAAATTTCGCCAATCAAATGAAAGGACGTTACTGTTATGTTACGCGAAATTATTCTCAACTGCTTTCGTATATTTTTGATATGAAACAAAGAGAATCTTTTTTATTCGGCAGAATTGAGATGCTGGCGATTGAAGCATGCGTTCATTATAAAATGAAAGACAAGAAAAAAGCTTATGCCGTGTTTGAAGAAGCGTATCTGACGGCGATGCCGAATGAAATAATTATGCCTTTTATTGAACTCGGAAAGGATATGCGCACTCTCGCGTCCTTTGCCGGTAAATACCCGGACGGTAAAATACCAAAATCATGGCTGGATGACATCAACCGCAAAGCAGCCTCTTACGCAAAACGCCTGTCTCACATTTCTACAGAGTACAAACAGGCGCACGGCTTCTCAAACAACAAAGTCATTTCTCCAAGAGAGAAGGAAATCCTTACAGACCTTTCACACGGTCTGTCACGCGCAGAAATAGCGGACAGCCGAGGACTTTCGATTAACACTGTGAAAATGATTGTTAATAATGTATACATGAAACTTGGCGCGGAAAGCCTGGCGGAGGCAATAAGGATTGCCGCTGAGAAGAAGATTTTGTAAAGAGGGAGTTCACGCCAAAAACGCCAAGGATTCCAATGATTATTAACCGATGTAAACAGAGATAATAACTCTTACATAAGCGGCGCGAAAATCCTCAGCACATCCTGCGCGGCTCTCTGGAAGACGTTACGCGCACAATCTTTTAAGGTTATTTCATGCGAACCGGATAAGGTGCGGATAAAATCTTCTTTGACAGCGGCGATTGTTTCGCTTCCGTATATCAGCACGCCGCATTCAAAGTGAAGGTACAGGCTTCGAAAATCAAGATTTGTCGTGCCTACTGTGGCGACTTTATCGTCAGAAACAAATGTTTTTCCGTGATTAAAGCCGGATGTGTATTCATAAATTTTTACTCCGTCTTTGATGAGCCTGCGGTAGTAGGAGCGGGAAGTTATCGCGACAATCCATTTATCCCAGCGGTGAGGCGTTATTATGCGGACATCAACGCCGCTTTTTGCGGCTAATGTCAGAGCGGACAGAAGATTGTCATCAACAATTAAATAAGGAGTGCTGATATAAACATACTTTTTCGCCTGGTTAATGATCTGTATATATACATGCTCTCCTACATTTTCAGGTTCGATAGGGCTGTCGGCATACGGCTGCACAAATCCCCATGATTCATAACCTTCCGCTACTCCGTCCGCAGTATGATTAATGATTGTGTCTTTCCACGGAAAAAATGACGCGTAATCGTCTTTTTCCTTAAAACCTAAATTCCACATCTGCAAAAAAATCAATGTAAGAGACCATGCGCCGTCTCCTTCAATCATAATCGCCGCGTCTTTCCAGTGGCCGAAACGTTTAACGACATTGATATACTCATCAGCTAAATTTAATCCGCCTGTGAACGCGGTTTTACCGTCTATCGAAATAATCTTCCTGTGGTCGCGGTGGTTTTGCAATGAAGAAACAATCGGCTTGAACTTGTTAAATATGTAGCATTTAATTCCTTTCTTTTTCAGCATTTTAGGAAAATCGGGAGGCAGGTTGAATAGACAGCCTAAATCATCATACATGATTCTTACATCAAGCCCCGCGGCGGCTTTTTTCTCCAGCGTCTTCAATATAAAGTCGAGCATGTGCCCTTCTTTAATAATAAAAAATTCAAGAAAAATATATTTTTCCGCTTTTTCAAGTTCTTCAAGCATATTATAAAAAAACGATTCGCCGGAAGGAAAATAAACCTGTCTTGTATTGCCGTAAACCGGAAAGCCCGCGTATTCCTGCAAATAATGCGCTTTAGTCCTGAATTCAGGATAAATTTCGATTAACTCATCAAGCCTGTTTCCGCAAAGAAAGAACGCGTCTCTGCTGTCTTTAATGTTGCGGTTATAGGATTTTCTGAATTTTTTCGGGTTTGACCAGATATTTAAGAGAATATAGAGAACACCGCCGAAAAAAGGAAACAGCAAAATCAGAAAAATCCATGTCAGCCTGAAACCGGCTTTTTCATTTTTATTTATCAAAAAAATACAGACAATAACGCTTATCACATTCAGAAAAATATAGATATTTTTTACATATATTCCGGTTCCGGCTAACAGAGAAATGAAGAAGGCAATTTGAACAATAAGAGCAAAAAAAACAAGCGCCCGTCTTCTAAAAACTAAAAGAAACCATTTCTTGCTGAGCATTTATATAATTTTACATTAAGTTTTTCAAATTCTCAACATTATATAGGCCACTGACCGGCGCCCTGACGGAGGATTTTAATATCTTCCGTGCATAAATCCAAAATTGTAGAAAAAATGCGTTCCCTTTCTTCGCCGCTGTCGAGAATTAAATCAAGTCCGTTTATTTCATCAAGTTCCCAGCCGCTTTCAAAAAGTTCGTCTTCGGGGATCGGCGGAAGTTCTGTTATATGATCTTCGTCTTTGTTACTCCATTCATCTTTGCTTATCATGCTTCTTTTCGCTGTTATCGAATAAAGCGGCTGGTTTAAGGCGTTGATTAAACTGACAGGCACAGGATGATTAGGGATGCGCACTCCAACCTCATGGCGCCGGATATCAAGTATTTTTTCAGTCCCGGAAAGCGTTTTAAGAATAAAAACATAAGGTCCCGGAGAGAGGCGGTTTATCAGCCTGAAGCGCGTATTGTCAATCAGGCACGCTTCGGCAAATTGAGAGATGCTTGAACACAAAAGCGTAAAGTGCCGCTCGTCCCTTTCGCCTGAAATTTTTCTTAAATTTTTTATGGCTGCCGGTGATTTTATCGAACAGACAATGCTCCAGCTTGTGTCCGTGGGAAGCGCGATCAATTTTCCGTTTTCAAGCATCCGCGCCGCGCGGCTCAGTATTCTGTCATCAATATTATTAGGGAAAATATATTCAATCATTTTATTATTTCCTCATGAAAAACGCATTTTTAATTTATTTCATGGAACCCAAATCAATTTATCCGGCGCGGATTCTTTCAGATAGATATTCGCGTAACGCCCTGAATGTTCCGCTGACGTATCATCAGGCAAATAAGTCTGCATAAAAAACCATACTACATCCGCCATTATATTTGAGGAATCCGTCGGCGCATAACGGTACCAAATTTCTTTTTCTTCCAGTATTTTTCTGGTTTTATCATTAGCGCATAATTCCGGATCGGTAAGTCTGCGTATTTCGCTTCTTAATCCGCCGTAATCGGTTTTTCCGACAACGAACAGCCGTAAATGTTTACTCTCGTCCATCCAGTAAATTTCAAAAACTCCGGCAAGCGAGGGGACTTTTGTTATAATTTCATACTTATCCGCCTTTGCGAGCGGCGACCATTGTACAAAATAATAAATATCTCCGTTTTTTTCTGATGCTTTAATGCCGTTATCCATGCCTTACTTTATCATGCCTCAGCTTTAATGTATATATAAAATAATGAGCATTGTATAAAAAACAATACACTTGTACTGATAATATACCCTTTTCCGCCTGATCCGTATTATATAAATCCTTATGTAGTATAGACTTACAAAAAAACAGCGCTTGAAGCGCAACTTGGCACAATACTTGCTATATATACCGGAGGGTGGTTTATATGCAGAAAAAAGCGACAAAAACAAATGATGATTTGCTTGAGACCTATTTCAAGCAGATTAAGGTATATCCTCTTATAAGTTTTGAAGAGGAATTAGAGCTGTCAAAGCAGATTCAAAACGGAAACACCGCCGCTCTTCATAAACTGGTAAATTCCAATTTACGGCTGGTTGTAAAAATCGCCGGAATGTTTAATCTGCCGGAAATCCACATAATGGACATCATTCAGGAAGGAAATATCGGGCTTCTTCAGGCGGCAGGAAAATACGATTACAGGAAAAATGTCCGTTTTTGCACTTATGCAAGCTGGTGGATTCGCCAGTTTATAAGCAGGTACATTGCCAACAAGAGGCGGATTGTCCGCCTGCCTCAGCGGAAAGAAGAAACGCTGCGAAAAATTCAAAGAGCGTATAACATCCTCTGCCAGACATTGATGCATCAGCCGAAAAATATCGATATAGCGAACGAGCTTGGCATTCCTGTTCAGGATGTCGATTCTTTCATTAACATGGCGGCTGATTCTCTGCCGTTTGATCAGAATGTCGCTGATGACGAAGTTCGCGCGATGGATATTCATGAAGACTACACCTACAGCCCCGAAAGAAATTTAATGAAGCAGGCGTCCCGCGACAATACCATGCGCATCTTGAATAATTTAAAAGACAACGAAAAACGCATCTTAAGCTATCGTTACCAATTAGACGGCTGCGAACACTTCACCCTAAGAGAAATCGGCGACAAACTCGCTATTTCTCCGGAAACTGTCCGCCAGATAGAAATGAGAGCTTTAAGAAAAATCCGCGTACATGCTGATGAGCTGCGCGAATGCATATACGAAGCAATGTAATATAGTTTTAATTAAAAAAATAAATTATAATATTCAAATGATAAGCGAATATTCGCTGGTCGTTTACAAGGGCAAGCCTGCTATTGTAAAAGATTGGACGGACGGAAAATTTATTATTTCTCTTCAGAATAATGAGCAAATTAAAGTCCGTGATAAGGATATTGAACTGCTGCACCCCGGACCCGTTAAGGATTTTTCATTTATTAACGGCGTCAGCGCGGAACAATCTGCGGTTTATGAAGCGTGGGAATTGCTCGTGGATGAAGGCGCGCCGCTTTCTCTAAAAGAATTTTCAGATATTATTTTTAACAAATACACGCCTGCTTCGGCTTACGCGGCATATACTCTGCTGACAGACAGGCTTTATTTTTCCGGCGATATAAAAGCGATAGTACCGCGTCCTAAAGACGAAGTGAAGGGAGAAGAACTAAAACGAAATGAGAAACTTCGCGAGAGTGAAGAGCGCGTCAGATTTTTGGAGCAAATAAAAACTTTTTTAAAAAAACCTGCTGACAAAAAATTTTTAAGCGAAGATATAAACCCTTTTTGGGCGCGTTTTTTCCAGGATATTGAAGCGCTCGCGTACGGAAAATCTCCGAAAAGCAGAACAATGAAAGAATTAGGTTTGAGCGAAACTCCCGAAGAAGCTCATGCGCTTCTATTAAAAACCGGTTTCTGGACAAGCACAGTTAATCCTCACCCAGGCAGATTCGGCTTACCGTTAACAAGCGCGGCAAGCTTCCTTGCTGAAATGCAGGCCGCACAGCAGGCTGCGTCACAGTCAGCGTCACAGTCAGTGAAGGAAGAACGGCAAGATCTCTGCCGTCTTACGGCTTATGCAATCGACAGCCCGTGGAGCAATGATCCTGACGACGCGGTATCAGCCGAAAAAACTGAAGACGGCAAATACGCGCTTTATGTTCATGTCGCCGATCCCGCGTCCATGATCACATTTGAAAGCCCCGCGGAGAAGGAAGCGCGTGACAGAGGCGCCACAATTTACCTGCCTGAAGGAGCTGCCAGAATGTTATCAGAAGATCTGCTTCCCGTATTTGCGCTGGGTTTTTCCGAAAAATCACCGGCTCTTACTTTTAAGATAACAATTGACAGAGACGGAAACGTAACAGAGACAGAAATTTTTCCTTCTGTCATAAAGGTGCGGCGCATTACTTACGAGCAGGCTGACAAGGAGATGAACTGCGCGGAAACTGAAGACGCGAAAGCGTTACGCGCACTTTATGATTTATCTGTCTTGATTTATAAGAGGCGTATCGCGCAGGGAGCCGTAAACATAGAACTGCCGGACGTTCATATTGATGTCAGCGGCGGAAAGGTAATAATTGAACCTATTATATCATACCGTTCTGTTTCTCTTGTCAGAGAGTGCATGATCGCCGCCGGTGAAGGCGCCGGCTCATGGGCTGCCGAAAGAGGCATTGCGTTTCCGTATATCAGCCAGGAAGTTGACATTCAGAATTCAATCACCAGCGGCTTGGCGGGTTCATGGCAGCTTCGCCGCTGCATGAGACCGCGTATTCTTTCGACAAAGCCGGGTCATCATCAGGGACTGGGGCTTGATATTTACACGCAGGTGACAAGCCCGCTCCGCCGTTACACGGATCTTCTGGCGCATATACAGATACGCGCTTTTCTGCGCGGAGAAAATCCGTTAGGTGTCGATGATGTTTCAGCGAAACTCGGATTCAGCGAAGCCGCGGCGGCAGCCGCTGTTCAGGCGGAACGCGCTTCCGACAATCACTGGATCATGGTTTACTTAAGCGATAAAAAAGACTCGGCATGGGATGCTGTTGTTCTGGAAAACAAAGGAAACAGAATGCATATAATAATTCCTTCGCTTGCTTTAGAAACACAGGTGTCATTTCAAAAAAATGTTTTACCTAATGATAATGTTAAATTGATCTTAAAATCAGTAAATATCTCCAGAGGAGAAGCTGTATTTATTCCTGTTGCAGACGGAAAATAATCTAAAAAAACTATTAAAATTTGAGGCTTTTCCAAAAACGCGAACCTGCAGTTCGAAAGTTTTGGAAAAGCCTCATTTGACTTTCGTTTGAAGTATTCATATATTCTATAATAGAAAAATATTTTTTTTCTTAATAAAAAGGATATGCCAATATGAAGATATTATACGGAATAAAGGCGAAAACTGTCATTTATACAATAATTCCGGTTATAATCAGTTTTTTAATTATCTGCTCAATTCTGTTTGTATCGCTGTTTAACGCAAACCAAAACACGGCAAAAGCTGAATTTGTCAATATTGTAAGAAAACATACAAAAATATTCGAGAATAAAATCAATAATGTTATTGATTATCTGTCATTCGCGGCAAGCGTTCTTGAATTTCATGTTAGTGAGAACATGACTGACAGAGAAGCGCTGCAAAAATTGCTGTTTAACATATTTGATACTAACGGCGGCATTGACGGCTCCAGCATATATTTTGAACCGGATATGTATGACGGAAAAGACGCTGAATATAAAGGCACGCGGTTCGGGACAAGCAGCTCCGGGAGAATTTGTTTTTATTATTACAGGGCAGACGGAAAAACAAATTACCTTTCTGAATCGAAGCAAAACGACGAAGAATTCTCATGCCCGCATTATATTGACGTTAAAACGTTAAACGCTCCGGTGTATACAGATCCTGTCGAATTTAATTTAGACGGCGAAAAAATATTTATGTTTTTTATCGTATATCCGATCCGCGGCAGAAATAATGAATTTATAGGAGCGATTACGGCTGATATTTATCTGAAGGGAATTTACGCGCAGTTTCAATCAGAAGAAGTATACGAGTCCGGCAATGTTGTTATCACAAATGATAACGGCAGGATAATTTACAGTTCCAGATTTAACGACATCGGAAAAACGCGGGAAGAAGCGGGGCTAGTCCGCGCGGTTCCGTCCCGCCCTGTATCCGCCGTTCAGACGCAGACGGAAGCAAGTTCTCTTAATTCATCTAATTCAATCATTGAAAGATCCGAAATATTTAAAATTAAATCCATCTTTAACAATAAAGATACGCTGATATCAAGAGAAACAATTTTTTTCCCTAAACTGAACAGCCGCTATTATTTTTCTGTTGTTATGCCTTTCGATGAGATAAATTCCGCCGGAAACAAATTGTTAGCTGTTATTTTAACATACATCGTTTTCGTTATGATCATGATATCATTTCTTCTTTACTACATTGTAGGAAGAATGACAAAACCGTTAAAAGAATTCAAGGAAGTCGCTGATGTAATCGCGCACGGCAATTACCATATAAGGGTAAACGGCAGTTACCATGATGAATACGCGGTATTAAAAGATACGGTTAATTTAATGGCGGTGCGCATAGAAGAAAGCATGGAAGAATCAAAACGCTCTCTGCGAATATTAAAAAATATATTAAACGGCATAGACGCGTTTATTTACGTAACAGTTCCTGAAACAGGCGAGATACTTTTTATCAATGAGCCGTTAAAAAAAGTTTATAACCTGAGAGCTGAAGACGGCGTCGGCGTTAGCTGCTATAAGATGTTCCGCAATCTTGACGAAAAATGCGATTTCTGTCCTTGTCATAAACTGGATAAAAATCCTGATGTTCCCGTCGTGTGGGAAGAAACGCTTCCTGAGTTAGGGCGCGAAATACGCCACACTGATTGCTATATTGACTGGGTAGGCGGCTCCAAAGTGCATCTGCAGCTTGCGGTTGACATTACGGATATTAAAAAAATTACGGAAGAAAAACTGACAGCGCAGCGGGAAGCGGAAGAACTCGCGCATAAAAAAGAACACGCAGAAGAATCTTCCCGCATGAAATCGGTTTTTCTCGCGAGCATGAGCCACGAAATAAGAACTCCGATGCACGGGATCATCGGTTTCTCGGAACTTGCGCTTGATGATAATATACCGTCAAAAACCAGAAATTATTTATCAAAAATAAAAGCAAGCGCGGAGAGTCTTCTTTTAATTATTAACGACGTTCTTGACGTATCAAAAATAGAAGCCGGAAAAATGGAGCTGGAAAAAATTCCGTTTGATGTTAACGAAGTATTTAAGCTTTGCCGCTTAATATCTTCTCCTCAAGCGCAGGAAAAAGGACTGACATTATTTTGTTATGCCGAACCGTCAGTCGGAAAATATCTGTTAGGTGATCCGACAAGGCTGCGGCAAATACTTCTTAATCTTTTATCCAACGCAATTAAATTCACAAATAACGGTATGGTGAAACTTTTGTCCGAGATTACCGCAAGGACAGAGAATACTATTACAATGCGCTTTGAAGTAAGAGATTCAGGGATTGGAATGACAGAGGATCAGCTTGCAAAAGTATTTCAGCCGTTTATACAGGCGGATGACAGCACTACGCGCAAATTCGGCGGAACAGGGCTTGGTTTAACAATCACAAAAAGTTTTGTCGAACTTATGGACGGCGTTCTCTGCGCCGAAAGCTCTTACGGTCTCGGCTCTAAATTCAGTTTTGAAATAGAATTTGAAACAGTCGATATAGACGCTAATATCAGCAATCTGCATAAAACAGTCAGAATTGACGAGAAGCCGGTTTTTAGCGGAGAAATTCTTGTATGCGAAGATAATCCTCTGAATCAAACGGTAATAAGCGATCATCTCTCCAAAGTCGGATTAAATTCCGTAATTGCGGCTAACGGAAGGATTGGACTGGAGCAGATAAAAAAACGCGCTGATACCGGCGAAAAACAATTTGATTTGATATTTATGGATATTCATATGCCGGAAATGGACGGGCTTGAAGCCGCTAAAAGAATTTTGAAGATGGGTATCAATACCCCTATTGTCGCATTAACCGCTAATATAATGAGTAACGACATAGATACTTATATAAAAGCCGGAATGCGCGAATGTCTTTCTAAACCTTTTACCGCGCATGAATTATGGAAGTGTCTGCTTAACTACCTAATGCCTGTCAGCATGACAGCGGTTAACAGAGCGGCGGAAATAACCGAAGAAGAAGAACAGCGCAAAGAATTAATCTGCGCGTTTGTTAAAAGCAATCAAACTGTATTTGCGGATATTAAAAACGCTCTTAGCGCGGAAGATTTTAAGCTTGCTCACAGGCTTGCGCATACTCTGAAAAATGTCGCAGGTCTTGTCGGGCGGAAAAAATTGTCGGAAGCGGCGCAGGCTGTTGAACAATCTCTTTCAAGCAGTCAAATGGAATTGATTGACGCGCAGACGGATATACTTGGGGAAGAATTGCAGATAACGCTGATGGAATTAACCGCTCTAATGGAAAATTTTACAGATAATGATAATAAAAAAGAATTAACAAACAAAGAAAATATTTTATTGCTTTTAGAAACGCTGGATTCTCTGCTTGAAGCCGACAGTTTTGACAGTTTATTGTTTGTAAACGATTTAAGGAAAATCCCGGAAGCGGAAGAATTAGCCAATCTGGTGGAAAATATGAAATTTAAACAGGCGCGCACAGCGCTTGCGGAATTAAGAAGGAAGGCGGAATATGAATAAAAAAATACTTATTATTGACGATGAAAAAATGAATATACTGGCTTTAGCGCATTTTTTAAAACCGCAGTATGACATCATCGTCTCGACAGAAAGCGTCACAGCTTTTGAAACAGCCGAAAAACATTTGCCTGATATTATCCTACTTGATATTATTATGCCTGAGCTGGACGGTTACGGCGTTATTGCAAAACTTAAAGCTTCGGAAAATACAAAAAATATTCCTGTTATTTTTATTTCCGGTCTTAATTCTCCGGAAGACGAAGAAAAAGGCGTTTTGCTCGGCGCCGTTGATTTTATAACAAAACCTTTTAACAAAATGCTTGTTAAAGCGAGAATTGACACGCAATCTTTATTACTGGATTATAAACATAAAAACGAAAAATACGAAAACGCGCTTTTAACGGCGGACAGATAGCCGTTATCTGTCATTTTTAATTAAGAGGATTCCAAGACGGCAGATCGCTGTTTTCTTCTTCTTCTCTTGCAGGGATAACCGCAGGATTGCGGATATTGCCGGCAGGAACATTTTCGCTTCCTGCAGGCTGAGAAAGCGGAGATTCGACTTCAGGTTCATCGTCAAGGAAAGGATTGCTTAACGGCGGCTGTTCTGTTCTTCCTGTGCCGCGCTGAGTTTGATTTCGGTTTGTTTGAGACCTTTCCATTAATTCAGGAAAAAGGTCGATTTGCAATTGAGGAAGCGGAGGAAGCGCGTCTAATAATGAATTGTCAAGACCAAACCTTGCGGAAGGAAGAGAACGGCTTGATTGATAAACAGATGCTTCTCCGTGAATATCGCACTGCTTAGACGGTCCTGTCCCTGAAAGGAACGGAAGAGTGATTTCTCCTTCGTTGCAATTAGGCGTTCTCTGCTGACCAGATTTTCTGCAAACTGTTATATCAACAACGCCTGACGGTCTTACCCAATGTTTTTGAGGCAGACCCTGGTGCAGCTCTCTCATTAAATCGCCCCAGACAGGAGCCGCAAGAGCCGCGCCTGTCTGAGAAATGCCCAATGAATTTCCGGGCTTGTCAAAACCGTACCAAACAGCCGTTGTATAGTACGGCGTGTATCCTACAGACCATGCGTCAGCCCAGTTTTGAGTAGTTCCGGTTTTTCCCGCAACAGGCATCCTGAAAGTTTTCCCGTCCGGATCTTTGAAGTTAAATCTGCCGTATCCCGCTCCTCCGGCAAGTGTTCCTGAAGAAGCCGCGAATTCCATAATCCTCGTCATAACATAAGCATTCTGCGGAGTTATAACCTGATTTTTTGCGCCCATCCTCTGCTGTCTCTGGCGTATGTCTCTCTCAACATCAAAAACAATTCTGCCGTTG
>JGI24695J34938_10001145_pt1 | contig 23702 bp, 20 predicted proteins | sample TergutCo191P3_FD_34938 | JGI IMG/M metagenome (IMG submission 34938)
CAAAAGACCAAACGTAACAGTTTCTATTCACTTAAAGGACAGCGGGTAGCGGGATTCAATTCGATGTTTGCCGTGGCAAGCATACCAATGGCAAAAAAATATTATGAAGAGTTCAAGATACAGCTTTCCGAGATGAAGCGAAGCCTTACCGTAGCGACTATTTTCAGCTACAGCGCAAACGAAGATGACCCCGAAGATGCCCTGCCGGATGAAGATTTCGATAATGATAAGTTAGACACAACCTCGCGCGAATTTCTTGAATACGTCATAAAAGATTATAACGCTACATTTACCACGAACTACGATACCTCGGCAGACAAGTTTCAAAATTACTATAAAGACCTTTCCGAGCGGGTTAAGAATCGCGAAGTTGACTTACTGATTGTCGTAAATATGTTCCTAACGGGATTTGACGCGACCACGCTTAATACACTTTGGGTCGATAAAAATCTTAAAATGCACGGCTTAATCCAAGCGTATTCGCGCACCAACCGGATTTTGAACAGCGTTAAGACTTTTGGAAATATCGTTTGCTTCCGCGACCTAAAGCAAGCCACCGATGATGCCATCGCTCTCTTCGGCAATAAAGAAGCGGGCGGCATTGTACTCCTTAAAACTTTTAATGAATACTATAACGGTTTCGAACATGACGGCGAATACAAACCGGGATATACCGAGCTGATAGCAATGGTCTTAGACTCGTTCCCCATCGGCGAACCTATTCATGGTGAGGAAGCCCAAAAAGAATTTATCCGCCTTTATGGTGCAATTCTGCGGCTGAAAAATATCCTTACTTCATTTGACGATTTCGAAGGGATGGAAATACTATCCGAGCGTGACTTCCAAGACTATCAGAGTGTTTATATTGATTTATACCAAGAGCTTCGCGGTGGTAAAGACGGCGAAAAAGAAAATATAAACTACGATATTGTATTTGAACTTGAGCTTATTAAGCAAGTGGAAATTAACATTGATTATATTCTCATGTTAGTAGAGAAATACCATAAAGGCAACTGCGAGGACAAAGAAATTATCGCCTCTATCACAAAGGCGATTGATTCCAGTATGGAGCTAAGGAGTAAAAAAGAGCTTATTGAGCGGTTCATTGAACAAGTCAATATTTCAAGTGTGGCGGATGCTGATTGGCAACGCTTCGTACATAAGCGCAGAGAGGAAGATTTGACGGCATTGATCGACGAAGAAAAGCTGAAAGATGAAGAAACACGCCGCTTCATCGACATCGCTTTCCGTGATGGAATTTTGAAAACAAACGGTACGGATATCGATAAAATAATGCCGCCGGTTTCTCGCTTTGGCGGCGGTAACCGAGCCAATAAGAAGCAGGGCATCATTGGTAAGCTGATGAAATTTTTTGAAAAATATTTGGGGTTGGTATAGAGTGACTTACCCTGCCAAGTAAAGCAAAACAGAATTCACATGAGCTAAAAGGGTTGAGAAAATCCGCCGCCTTGAGGTTCCCTTGCGAAAGCAAGGGGCGGCGGTTTGAGGATAAAAATGCTACACTTGTTTTTCAAAGTGTAGTATTTTTATCAATGCTTGCGGGTGACTCTAGTCAATGTTTGAAAATGCTTATTAGTATCAGGTAAGAATATATTGTCGGGAAAAGTTAATCAGAAAGATTTATAGTGAACCATATCATTTAACGCTTTTCGCGTAGTTGAATGCCTTGATGGCGAAGCCAAATCCCCGTCCGGATATCCGATAGCTAAAATATTAACCGGAACAAGATTACACGGGATATTAAATTCATTTCTGATAACAGTCGGGTCAAAGTATGTTAACCAGCAACTGCCAAGTCCTAAATCCTCAGCACACATCATCATATGGTCTGTGGCAATAGTCGCGTCAACTTCAATCATGGAAGCATTGTCATAAGGTCGTATCCATGAGGTATTTTTGTCAGTGCAAATGATAATTGCCAATGTTGCGCCATGCGGATTAGTACCTTTATTTAATTTTTCCATGTCCTCAGAATCCGTCAAAACCAAGAAATGATTGGGTTGAAGATTTGCCGCTGTCGGCGATACTCTGCCCGCCTCTAAAATCATGTTAATTTTGTCGCACTCAACAGCCTTTGATTGGTACTTGCGTACCGAACTGCGTTTCCTTGCCAATTCTAAAAAACTCATTTTTTATTCCTCCTTAGAATTTGATATTGAAATATTATCATATTAAGTATATAATCACAGGTAGTTACATTTATGCTATATAGATACCTATATGACGCATTGGTATCAATAATATACCATAGGAGAATTGCTGTGATTGATGAGAAAATTTTAACTTCCTGTTGTTCTGTTGAATGCTGTGTTGAAAAAGCATTAAATGTTATCGGGGGTAAGTGGTCATTTTTGATTATAAAAAACTTGTTTAACGGTAAAAAAAGGTTTGGTGAATTAAGAAAGCTACTCCATGACATAAGCCCAAAGACATTGACTTCTTGCTTGCGTTCATTGGAAGAAAACGATATTGTCACAAGAACCGTGTATCCTACTGTGCCTGTAACGGTGGAATATGCGCTAACCGGAAAAGGTGAAGAATTAGATAAGATAATAAATGCTATGTATTATTGGGGTGAAAAATGGACTTGAAACTTACTCGCTAATATAAATTAGTCAACTAAATCAATTCATTTTGCAATATAAAAAGCAATAAGCAGTATTATTCAAAATCGGAATGATTTTGATATTAAGTCCGGCTTCGTTTCCCGCACTTGTCATTTGCTCTGCTGTATACTTTTTATATCTAAACTGTGTTAATGGAATACACCTTATCGTATATAGATTTTTAGGAGTGCCTTTTTTCATAGTCGGTCAACAGTATTATTTTTTTTGGTTTTTTCATGAAGACTGTCAGATATGTCAGTCAGAAGACAACTGTTGGAAGCGAGCATTCCATAAACGATATCGGTTGTTAGTTCTACACTAAAAATGAAGAAGATTCCTTATTTTTCTACTATTTTCTTAAAGTCAAGGATAGCACTCTTAATAAAATCAGGTTCTGTGAGTGAATCTGCGGAAACTCAAGAAAGTTTTTCGTTGTTTTAGATAACAGTGTGTGATATAATTTTTTAGAGGTTTGTTAATATTGTCAATCAGGAGATGAAATAATTTTCATGGAAAAGAAAATATTTAAAGCAGGTGAAGTTATTCAAGAAGCGGGGCAGCCGCTTGAAAAGTTTACATTCATTCTTGAAGGAACAGCGACGGCATTATATGAAGGCGGGGAATTACAATTAAAGAAGGGTGATGTTATCGGTGTTTCGAGCATATATTCCGATGGGCATTTGATGTCGGTGACAGCTTCATCGGATTTGACAGCAGGTCTTTATAGCTATAATTCAGGTGATTTCATGATGATTTTACATGATCATCCTGAAACAAAAGCCTATTTCGTCGTTTCGGTTTTCAGACAGCTACAGGAACTTTTTAATCAATATAAAAAGATTAAAGCTGATTGCATGTATTTATATCGTTTTTTTAGCATGAACTTTGCCCGTTATACGGAAATGTGTGAAAAGCATCATATTTCGCCTCGTACTTTACCGCATCAGAATGAGATATGCCCGCTTATCATAGAAGATGATGTCGAGCCATGGCTAAACGGTTACTATCGCGGTTTGCAGGAACTTGTTACGAAAGCCGCCGAACCTTCGAAGATAAGTGTTGATTTTAATTGCGGGATGATTTTGTCGGTGAGCCGCAGTATTTTCAACCTCGTGATGATTATCAACCAAATGAATGAATATAAGCATCAATTGCTTAATGTCATTATGAACGGCGAGCATATTGATTTGTTCGAATTTTTTACAACCGCTTATTTAAGGGTCTACGTCTTGGCGGAAGACGACAAGCCTGATGATGTAATAGTCAAAGAAATTCTTTCAATTGTTAAGACATACGGTTTAGAGGAAAATCCCGCGAATAAGAAGCGAATCGATGATTATTTAGACAAATATCAACATGCCGGCGAACATAAACAAACCGATGAAGACACTAATTCCGCTCCTGCTACAGTAGCGGTTCAGGGTTCGCTTAATCTGATTTTAGACTATGCGGGTTGTGATGATGATGTTTGCGAAAGTTTCCGTAAAGAACTGAAACTTTATAAAGGCACCGCCAACAAAGGCTCAACCGAAGACGCTGACCGCAAAAGAAGAATGGTTCTGTCGAAGCATTTCTATTCAATCTATAGTGCCGCCGCGATTAAGAGCTTGACCGATAATGATGTTCCGCGGGTGATAAAAATGTTTTTGAATTTCGGTTATGTTGACGAAGAGTTAGCAGGGATGGATAATGCGTCTTACCTTTACAATATCGTTGACCATTTACCGACTAGCCCTGAAAAAGGGGTCTATACCTTTTATCAATGGATAACGGCGATTTATAAAGGCGAGAAAGCGCCTTGCCGTAATGAATTTGACCTTGACTATTACGATTACCTTAATGAGCAAGTCCGCATGAATAACCTCACGAAAGCGAAAGCTTCGGAAATGGTTAATGATACTTTGCAAATGGTTATATTTGAAATAGATAATGCTTTCCCTAGTGCCAATAAGGTTACGAATGGGCGAATTACGACATTCTGTCCTGTTTTTTCGGAACATAATTTGATGAAAACGATTAAGCAGATGCTGGTAAGCGCGGATATAGTCCGGCGTGAGATTGGCTCGATTTGTGCTAAAGATTTCGGTGCTTTCTGCCGTGAAGCCGTATTTTCTCAACCTGAATCAGGCATAACTAAAGAAACAATCAATGTCGATGTTTGGCCCGATGTAATTTTACTTCCGAATGTCGGTATCCGCGGAGTTATGTGGCAGGAAATCGAGGGTAAGAAGCGGACGACCCCCGCGCGTTTCATGCTATCTTTATTCCAGGCGGATGATTTAAGCAAAATCCTTTATCGTTTGGTCGCAGAGTTCCGCTGGGAAATGTGTAAGCGTGTTCAGGGCGCTAGATGGAATGATGCTTCGGAGCGCTCACTGACGAGCGATTATTCCGATTACATCGCCTCATATCGTAAGAACAACGACCTATCGAGTGATGTAAAAGAAAAAATAAAATCCGACTTAGTTAAATGTAAAAATAAAACCAAAGAAATGTTTATCTCCGATTATACGAGTTGGCTTCAATATGAAAGCGGCGGTTCGCCGCGGCTTAATAAAGTGGTAAGATTGATTATGTTCACCTATTGCCCGTTTAGTAAAGAAATTCGGGATAAAATTAAAATAAACCCATTCTATACTGAATCAGTCGAAAAATACGATATTCGCCTGAAAAATCGGCTTAAGCATTATGACAACTTAGCGAAAAGCCTTAGTAATAAAGGCTTTACATTACCCGAAGAAATCAGCGAAACAAGGCGTTTGTTAGAGTTATAAGCCAATATCATGCGAGACAGAGATGCTTCGCTTTCGGCTCAGAATGACAGGCCTAACTATAATCAATACATGGAGAGTTAGATGGACAGGAAAAAATTCTACATCACAACAGCAATATTTTATGCATCAGCGAAACCGCATATCGGCAATATTTACGAAATTATTATGGCTGATTGTATCGCGCGTTTTAAACGTCTTGAAGGCTATGACGTCTTTTTCCAGACCGGAACGGATGAACACGGGCAAAAAATAGAACTTAAAGCCGCCGATAACGGGGTAAATCCGCGGGAGTATGTCGATGGAATGGTAGATATGATTCGTGAACAATTTGACTTAATCAATCCGTCATACGATAAATTTATCCGCACCACCGACGATGATCACCAAAAACAAATTCAGAAGATATTCAAACGTTTTTATGATCAGGGTGATATTTATAAGAGTGTTTATGAAGGGCTTTATTGTGCGCCTTGTGAATCATTCTGGACAGATTCGCAATTAGCGGAGGGCAAATGCCCCGATTGCGGACGTGACGTCCAATCGGCGGAGGAAGAAGCGTATTTCTTTAGAATGAGTAAATATGCCGGCCGATTGATTGAACATATCAATAACAACCCTGATTTCATCAAACCGGTATCGCGTAAAAACGAGATGATGAACAATTTTCTTCTGCCGGGGCTTCAAGATTTATGTGTTTCCCGTACTTCATATAAATGGGGAATCCCTGTTGATTTCGACGATAAGCATGTCGTCTATGTCTGGATGGATGCTTTGTGCAATTATATCACAGGAATTGGTTATGATACAGATGGTAATCACACCGAACAGTACAAGAAACTTTGGGCGGCGGACCTTCATTTGATCGGAAAGGATATCGTCCGCTTTCATACGATTTATTGGCCCATTTTTTTAATGGCGCTATCGGAACCATTACCGAAGCAAGTTTTCGGTCATGCTTGGCTTTTGAAAGGCGAAGGGAAGATGAGCAAGTCAACGGGGAATACGATTTATGCCGATGATTTGGTTAAGCTATTCGGGGTTGATGCGGTTCGCTATTTTGTCCTTCATGAAATGCCTTATGAAAATGACGGGACGATTTCCTTAGATTTGATGATTGAAAGGATCAATGCTGATCTTGCCAATGTTCTCGGCAATCTTGTCAACCGCACGGTCGCGATGATTAATAAATATTTCGGCGGCGTTGTCTCAAACAGCGGTATAAATGAAGAAATTGATGCTGATCTTAAGAAGGTGGTATTGAACGCGGTTGACCGAGTGAGTCAAAAAATGAATGAGATGCGGATTTCCGACGCCGTCAGTGAGGTATTTAATTTATTTCGGCGTTGTAACAAATATATTGATGAAACTGAGCCGTGGGTACTGGCAAAAGATGAAGCAAAACATGACCGCTTAAAAATGGTTTTATACAATTTAGTTGAAGCGATTAGCATCGGCGCTTCATTGCTTTCGCCTTTTATGCCCGAAACAGCGGACAAAATTTCCGCCCAGCTTAATGAGCCGCTACGCGTAATGAATGAACTTGACCGCTTCGGGCTTTACAAAACCGCTACGAAAGTAACAGAAAAACCGTTAATTCTTTTTGCCCGTTTAGACCCAAAGGAATTTATTGATGATTAGTAAAGAGTATTTATCTTATGAATCACGCGAATCATGCTATAAGATCCATGCGACGATATGGCAGCCGAAGCTTAAGGTCAAAGCAATCCTGATAATTGCTCACGGGATGGCGGAGTATATTGACCGTTATGACGCTTTCGCAACATATCTGGCGGAGCATGGTATTTTGGTAGCGGGATGCGATTATATCGGACATGGTAAGACCGTCGTCGGATTCGATAAATATGGTTACTTTTGCTCTCGTGATCCTGCAACGGTGGTGGTTCGTGATGTTCATCGTTTGAAAAAGACGATCCAGGAACGATATCCCTGTATCCCGCAGATTGTCATGGGACATAGTATGGGGTTCTTTGTTATCCTTAATTATTTGTATCGTTATGGCAACGGAGTTGACGGAGCGATATTCATGGGTTGCGGGATGCCGTCCAAAATATTAATTTCATGCTCACGCTTTATTGCTAATTTGCAGGCGCGGGTCGTGGGCGCCGATAAGCCCGGCAAACTGCTTAACAGGCTTGCATTCGGAAAATATAACAAGAAAGTAACCGACCCCGAATCATTTTTTTCTTGGCTTAGTTTTAATAAAGAAAATGTTGAAAAATATGATAATGACCCTCTCTGCGGCTTTATTTTTACTATCAATGGCTTTCAAACAATGCTCGAATTGATTTCCAGGCTTCAAAAACCCGATAATCTGGCGCAGATTCCAAAGGATATGAAGATTCTGATGGTTTCAGGCGCGATGGATCCCGTTTGTGAATATGGCAAGGGGTTTGCGAAGGTTGAAAAGAGCCTGCGCAAAGTCGGTATCAATGATATTACGGCGAAATTATATTCCTGGGGACGTCATGAAATTTTACAGGAAGATGAAAAAAAAGAAGTTTTTGAGGATATCAAAAACTGGCTGGATAGTATGTTCACGGTAAGCATGGGAGGTTAGTATGAAACGCTTTACGGTATTATTTCTGGTAATTGTTCTGGTCAGTTGTACCATGTTCGGAAAGATTGATTCCGATGCATCAGGTTATTTGAGCATCACGGATTATTTTGATGATTACAAAGACGGATTTAAGGAATTGTTTGAAGGTGTTGATGACGCAACGGTGGGCAAAGCTTTTGATTTTTTACAGGAAAAAGCAGCCGACGGAAGTTTGAAATCGGAGTCAGGTATTAAGAACGCCATTAAAGAGGGGCAGGACAAGTTTGACCTTGAATTAAGCCCGAAACATATTGAGAATATGATTGAACTTGTCACTACCTTAGAAAACATGGGGTTCAAAAGTGATGTAATCATCGGCAAAGCAAAAGAAATGTATGGAAAATATGGTATTAATTTTCTTGACCATTCGAATGAACTTATCGGTGAAGCGATTAAAAGTTCCCTCGGCAGTATCATTATGAATGCGCTTCGTGATTTTTTCCGCTCCATGGGTGAGTTTTTTAAAGATTTAATCAGCGGTATTTTGTAGTTGATTTTTTGCTCAGGATAAGATATAATAGTACAAAAGTACTAATTTTGATTTTTTACAATATTTGTCAAAGATTTTCTATGGACTTGATAGTGGATTTGACTTATAATATATTCTTAACTGACTGATAGTAGATTCATGAGGATTGGATGAAATGGAAAATTCGCTTCCGTGTTTTATCAGATTTGCTCATTCCGATGAATGGGAGGAAGCGATGTCACTGGTCTGGAGAACTTTTTTAGTTTTCGAAGCACCGGTTTATCTTCCTCAAGGTATCAGAAGCTTTGAAAACTTCATAACCGACTCGACTCTTAAAAGGATGTTTGAAATGGGCGTATACCAGATGTTGGTTGCGATATATGAAGGAAAAGTAGTTGGTATGATTACGCTTCGTGACAAAGCACATATTTCGCTTTTGTTTGTGGATGAAGATTATCATTTTATGGGCGTCGGTAAAGCACTTGTTGCACATCTATGCCGGTACTTAAGAGATGAGGCGGGTGAGAGGCGTGTTACAGTGAATGCTTCGCCGTATGGAGTAGATTTTTATCATAGAATAGGGTTTACAGATCTGGGAGCAGAAGCGTTGTCCGATGGAATAAGATATACGCCGATGGAGATTCGCTTCTAAAAGGTTATAAGGGGTCGCCGAATGCAGTCTATCCACAGTAAAGATATTTTTTATTTGCTCAGGGAAACACTAAAGCTGTTTGATCGCCGTCCGATAGTTCATGGCGGGAAAGTTGCTTATTATGTATATAAGATGTTAAGGCACAAGGGTGAGCTGGAAGATTTTGAACTTGCGGATATTATGTTTTTAGTAACATTTCATGATATTGGTGCTTATCGGACAGATGAGATTGAGCAAATGCTCCGCTATGATACTAAAGAGTATCATGCTCACAGTTTGTACGGGCAATTATTTTTAGATAATTGGACGTCGTTTGGTGAATACGCTAAGGTTATCTTTCATCATCATACTGACTTTTCCGTCCTTAAGAAATCAAATTTCAAAAATATTGATTTAGCATCTTATATTAATTTAGCCGAAGCAATTGATATTTTCAGAGGTTCATTAGGTGACAAGTTCGATCTGGAAGTGTTTAAAAAGCAAGTCGGAAGTAAATTTTCACCCGAAGCATTTGAACTTTTTTGTCAGGTGAATGAAGAGTATAATTTGTTTGAGCAGGTCGGTTCGGGTGCATATAAGCAGGAAACCAACGAACTGATGGATTATTTCATTTTATCAAACGAAGATAAGGTCAAACTTTTAGAATTTTTGATGTTTACCATCTCGTTAAAAAGCGATAATGCGATAAACAATGCGGTTTTATGTGTTGCTTTATGTGAGAAATTAGGCGTTTTAATGAAGTTAAATCCTGCGCAGCAAAAGAATCTGCTTTATGCCGCTTATGTGCATGATATAGGTTTTTTGGCTTTCCGTAAGAATTGGATTGATGAACCGGCGAAGTTAAATACAGCTCATATGGAAAAATTCGCCCATCATACGTTAATGATGGAGCAGTTGCTAAAGGATCGCATAAAGCGTGATGTTATTGTCATTGCCGCCGCTCACCATGAACGGGCGGACGGAAATGGGTATCCGCGCCGTTTAACGGAAAAGCAAATGAATTTGTCCCAGCTTATTTTGCAGTTTGCCGATGCGGTTTCGGTAATGATGGCAGCGCCGCTCGATAAAGATAAGTTAATTTCCAAGATAAAAAAGCAAACGGAAGGCGGTTATTTCAGTCCTGCCGTAACAAAAGTATTTATTGATATGTTCGATGAAATAGTGGAATATACTGCTGAACGAACGGAGAAAATCCTCAAAAATTATAAACGCCTTAATGAGGAACTTCAAAAAAGCAAAGCATAGGAATGGCATGGTTACTTAAATGGGAAGATTATTTAATCTTGATAGCCCGGCAATGGTTTTTTTAAGCCGTTTAGCCGATTTGATGATACTAAACATAATTATTATGATAGTATGTATACCGATCATTACAATCGGGCCTGCACTTACGGCAATGCACTATGTTATCCTAAAAATGGTTCGTAAAGAAGAAGGATATTTAGTCAGACCTTTCTTTACATCATTTAAGAATAATTTTAAGCAAGCGACATTGTCATGGTTAATAGTTTTGGTATTTATCATTATATTTGTGATTGACTTGAACATAATTAATAATTCAGGTTTAGAGTTTGCAAGCTGGCTGCGGATTATTTTAATAGCAGTCGGTGTTATTGCCGCGATGACGGCAATATATGTTTTCCCGCTAATTGCGCGATTTGAAAATTCGATTCGCGGGACATTCAAGAACGCTTTGTTTATGTCAATACTCAGTTTGCCGAAAACAGCCACGATGATTGTAATATATATATTACCGATAGCTCTTGTGCTTCTTAATCCGCAAGTATTGCCGATTATCTTTCTTTTAGGAATCACAGGCCCGGGATACTTATGCGCTATGCTTTACAGCAAGACCTTCAAGCGCTTTGAACCTGAAGAAGAAGTACTGAAAGATGCGGATGATTGGACGGTAAATATGGATGAAGAAGTGAAGTAAGCATATCAATAGTGTCAGGATTAGGAGAGATGATGCGCGAAGAAAGAAAACGAATAATAACTCAATGGATGTTTCCAACAATCGTTTTGGTAATTATTATCGCCGGAATGATCATCAATTTCAATATCAGAAGTGCCGAGATGGCGACGAATGCGATCGAAAAAGATATGATTGTAGTATCCGAAAGGTATTCGGCGGATCTTTTTCGTGAACTGACGGTAATGTCAGAAGCGGCTAAAACAGTTTCGGAAGCGATTAACATTATCGGTCAGGATCGGGAGACCAACGCTTCGGAAATCGTTGAAATATTGTATGCGCTTTATCATCATTCTCCTGCGTATCTGGCGGTTTTCTCCGATGAAGCAGGGATTGGGATTACGAATACGGGTCAAGCAGTTAACTTATCAGGAGAACCGTATTTTGGTGATTTGTTAGAAACGGGGGCTAATACTTTCGTATATGTCGAAGATAACGGTATTACAGGCGAGAGTGCGATTACACATTTTATTACGGTTCCGGGTGATTCGGGAAATGTTCTGATTACATATTTCCCGCTTAATATCTTAGGTGACTTTATCCGTAAAAATGATTTCGACGGTGATGTTTTATTTATGCTCATGAATAGCGGCGGACAGATTTTGGCTAATAATAGCGACTTCCGCAGTCATTTTTTAAAGGATAATATGCTGGTCGATAATTTGAAGCGTTCATATAATGATGAAATCCGTAAAATGGATATCCGCATCAAAAACGGTGTTTCAGGAGTTATGAAAGTTGATATGGACGGTGAATTCCGCTCATTATTATATTCTCCTTTCGCTGTTAATAATTGGTATGTTATAGTCGGTGTTAACAGAGATTATGTTGACAGGCAAGAAAGAAAAGAATGGGAATATACCCGCAAGACACTCTTTCAGTTAGCGGCGGTTATCAGTGGTTTCATCATTGTTATAATAGTTGCTAATATGCTTGCCAAGCTTAGGAATACCGCTAATACCAAAGAGTTGATGGAAAAAGCCGATACCGATCTTTTAACAGGGCTGTTCAATAAGGTTGCGACCGAACGAAGGGTCATGGAATACTTTGCCACCCATCCCAATGAACAAGCGATTATGTATGTTCTGGATATCGATAATTTCAAAAAAATCAATGACACAATGGGTCATGCTTTCGGTGATGAAGTTCTTAGGTCATTAGGTTCGCAGATTACTCCGATTTTCCGTGCTTCGGATATAATCGGCAGAATCGGCGGCGACGAATTAATCATCCTTCTCAAAAATATTTACAGTGATGAAAATCTGATTAGGGAATCTACGAAAGTAGCTCGTTTTTTCCATGATTTCAAAGCGGGGGAATATGTAAAATATTCGGCGACCGCCAGTATTGGCGCCGCTATTTTCCCGCGCGACGGCAAAGATTTTGAGTCAATGTATAAAGCCGCCGACCAGGCGCTGTATATGGCGAAAAAGCGCGGTAAAAATCAATTGGCTTTCTATCACGATACATTTGAAGGAATTGTTATTAAATCATGATTTGTAACCGCAAATATACAACATGCCCAATAGGAAATAATGATAATTGAGCATTTTGCATAAAAAGAATATTGAATTGTGATTAAATAAGCAAATTAGCTATTGTAGGTACTATTTTTTGTGGAATTGTGTTATAGAAATTATACTACAGATAAGGTATACTGTTTTATAATAATATATTGCTGTACATATCGGCAAAAGTATATTTAAGGAGGAAAGAATGGCAAGTTTATCATTAAAGAATATCACAAAGGTGTATCCCAATGGTTTTGAGGCGGTTAAGGATTTCAATCTGGAAATCGCTGATCAGGAATTTATTATTTTCGTAGGTCCCTCGGGTTGCGGTAAATCGACGACGCTCAGAATGATCGCCGGGTTGGAAGATATTTCATCAGGTGAACTTCGTATCGGAGACCGTTTGGTAAATGATGTCGAACCCAAAGATCGTGACATCGCGATGGTATTCCAGAACTACGCTCTTTATCCCCATATGTCAGTATATGACAATATGGCTTTTGGTCTTAAGCTTCGTAAAGTTCCCAAAGACGAAATCGATAAAATGGTAAAAGAAGCAGCTAAGATCCTTGAGCTTACCCCGCTCCTTGACCGTAAACCGAAGGCTTTATCGGGCGGACAGAGACAGCGTGTAGCGATGGGTCGTGCGATCGTTCGTAACCCCAAAGTATTCCTGATGGACGAACCGCTTTCCAACCTTGATGCGAAGTTGCGTGTTCAGATGCGTATCGAAATCGCGAAGATGCATCAAAGACTCGGCACCACCATCATCTATGTAACACATGACCAGACAGAAGCTATGACGCTTGGTACCAGAATCGTTGTTATGAAAGACGGATTGGTTCAGCAGGTAGATTCTCCCCGTAATTTATATGAGAAACCGAACAACCTCTTCGTTGCAGGTTTCATGGGTTCACCGCAGATGAACTTCTTAGATGGTACTATCAAGATCGAAGGCGAGAATGCCTTTATCGTAGTTGCCGGAAAGAGCATCCCGCTTCCTCCTGCGAAGTCTAAGAAATTAGTTGAAGGTAACTACAACGGCAAGACCGTAACATTTGGTATTCGTCCTGAAGACGTTGATGATTCGGAAATGTTTATCGAGACAGCTAAATGTGTATTTGAATCAACGATTAAAGTTTATGAATTGCTTGGTTCGGAAGTTTTCTTATACTTTGATTTAGAAGAATTTCCGATTACTGCCCGTGTTGATTCCCGCACAACAGCCAGACCCGGCGATACAGTCAGATTCGGATTTGATATTGAAAAGATTCACATTTTTGATAAAGAAACTGAGCAGACTGTTACTAACTAAGCTTAGAAAAGATAATGTTAATCGAGTAAGAGGCTCTTACTCGTTGCGCGAGCCGCGTTCGTGCGTTCAGGCGAAATATTTCCTTATGTGGCTCTGTGCATATGAAAAGAATGGGATGAAATTTGTCCCATTCTTTTTGGGCTTTATGTGAAATTGCTGCGATGTGAACTATTTAAGGAAGTGTCGCCATTGGGCGGCGCTTATGATAAAGGGACAGGTTATGCTATCGAATCAGATTATTAAAAACAGCATCATGGAGTTAAAAAATATCACGAAAATAGACCTTTTCGTGTTTGACCTAGAAGGCGCTTTGATTGCGGCTACTTGCGAGGGTGAACTGATTACAAAGGATATCATCAGGCACTTTGCGGAATCGACGGCAGACAGTCAGGTAATCGGAGCAAATCATCTGCTGAAAATATTGGATGAGAATGAAGCGGCTTTTATTCTAAACGCGGTTGGTTCTGCGGAAGATGTTTACATGGTAGGGCGCATCGCCGTCAGCCAAATCCAGAATTTACTGATTGCTTATAAGGAAAAATTTGACCGAAACAGTTTCTTCCAGAATTTGATATTGGACAACCTTTTATTGGTCGATGTTTATAACCGCGCGAAAAAACTGCATATCGAAGTTGCAATACCGCGAGTGGTTATCTTGGTAGAGACGAACATCGAAAAAGATAATGCGGCGATAGAGTTCCTTCGCGGAATGTACTCGCATCATGCAGGGGATTATGTGACGGCGGTTGATGAGCGGAGCATTATCCTGATTAAATCGCTTGGTGCAAATGACGGCTATGAACAGGTAGAGAGAATCGCTCACACGATTGCGGATATGATGAATATGGAAGCGTTATTAAGCGTTCGGGTTTCATATGGGACGATTGTTAAGGAACTTAAGGATGTTTCTAAATCATATAAAGAAGCAATGATGGCTTTGGACGTCGGAAAGATTTTCTATATTGAAAAGAGTGTTAATGCGTATAACACACTTGGGATTGGGCGTTTGATTTATCAGCTGCCGATTAATTTGTGTAAAATATTTATCGATGAAATTTTCCGCAATGTAAATCCGCATGAAATTGATGAAGAAATACTGACGACGGTAAATAAATTCTTCGAAAATAGTTTGAATGTTTCAGAAGCTTCAAGGCAATTATTTGTCCACCGAAATACGCTTGTCTATCGAATCGAAAAGCTAGAAAAAAGTACAGGCTTAGATGTCCGTACATTTGACGACGCCCTAACCTTCAAAATCGCCATGATGGTCGTAAGTTATATGAAATACTTAGAATCAATTACGTTCTGATACGTACCGTCGCCGGTATCATCCTTCGCAATCAACTTCTATAATCCATCCTCCCCGCATAAAATAAAGCATAGCAAATTTTCGGGGAGGATTTTAAGTTGAATTACGAAAAAAAGATGGTCTATCTTTCATATAATGAAAATGGTAAGCGAATCAGTAACGGCGGTTACGTTAAATTAGAAATAAGGGGTCATAAGCTTTTATTGGACATGCAAATTAATTTGAAGAAACATGCCTATGAAGGCAAATGTAGTGTGACCATAAGCGGTAATGGCCAATCAATTTCATTGGGGAAAATTTATCTTGATAAAGGCTCAGGAAGTTACAAGCGGGTATTTGAGGATTCTGTCTTTAAGAAAGATAAGCTAAAACTTTCATATGAAGATTTGTCCGAAATTATCATCAAAATAGATGAAAATTCTAACTTAAACGGTATTATCAAAGAAAAGCAAAAACCTGTTTTGCCGTCATCGAAAGATGATCAATTTAAAAAGGTAATTGAAGGGAAAGAATGGCAGTATGGTACAGTTCTGCCCGAAGAGCCTGCGGATAATTCAGAAAGTTCGGAAAATAAAGAAACTGTTATCGATACAGAGACCGAAATCGCATCTGATGAAAAAAATGAAGCAGTTCATACCGAAGTCACATCAAAAGACATAAAAGCTTCCGAAGCAGATACTAATATCGCGGAAGAAGAATTATTCGTTTCGGATAATGATATCGCCGCTCCGACTTTCGCCGCCGCTTATCAGGATGATATGCGTCAGATTCTCCATGACCTGCGAAAGACGCCTGATAAATGGCAGCAATTATTAAAGAATTACAAACAGATAAACCCCTATAATGACGAACGGCTATACATTTCCTTAGAGCCGAAGGATTTCGTAATTATCGGCTCGGAATATCAGCACTTATCACAAAATAGTTTTCTCTTGCACGGCTTTTATAATTATAAACATATTATTCTGGGGAAAGAAAATAATGAAATATACCTAGGTGTTCCGGGAGTCTACTATGAGCGTGAAAAAATGGTGGCGATGATGTTCGGTTTCGAAGCTTTCGAATGCGAAGGCGGAAACGCTGAGAATGGAAAATTCGGATATTACTTAAAGAAAGTGAAAATCTAGTGACCTGTCATTTAGAATAACACTAACAGTAAAATAAAAAGCCGGGCAACCTCAGAACGCATATGGTCAGGCACCCTTACGGCACATAAGAAGTTCCGTTTAGTGCTGCTTTGTTCCCAACCTGACACGATTCACAGATTCTTATTGCGTAAGACCCAACCGCGTCTAAGGTTGCCGCGGTTTTATTAGTATAATCTTTTTACCAGGGGTTGTCAACAAGGAAATGATTTGAGTTTCCCCGTTTTTTTAGCGTAAATTACGTAAATCAAAAAGCATAGAATAAGCTTGACACATTAACGGTTATTATATTATCATATTTATATATCAAATCAGAAATTCGATATAGTTCATGTGTCATATCAATTGGAATATTAGTATCTTTTTGATTTACAAAAGAAAATTGAATAAGGTATCTTTCAAGTGTTTCGCATATGAATTGCGGAATACAAAATAGTGAATGTAGGGAGAAAAATATGCAGAAGATACATCGAACGAACATAAGAATTATAATCGTAGCAATCATTTCGCTGGCACTTACAGCTTTCTTGAAATTCGGTAATACAATACAATCAATACAGGCGATTGTGGGATTGTCTATTGGCGGCAGTATTGCTCTCGTATTTTATCTGGCGAAAGTAAGCGATGAGGTAAAGGCGACCGGTATATTATTAACATCGGCCTTAGCCTCGTTAATATATTCGTTTGTGGTAGGTGGCAGTTCTGCGGCATTCACGGCATTATTTTTGTTAATGGCGATGTCCAACACATATTTTAACAGTAAAATAGTAATAAACTATTCCATAACTGTCGCGATAGTTTTAGGAATTTCAATGCTTATCAATCCGGCGATTATTGAGGGTGAAGATAACCCCACAGTGCGTGGTGCGTTTATTAAGGTGATTGTTTTTATCCTTTCAGCGATTATTCTTTATCTTGCGGCGAAAAGAGCTGAAGCTGTTGTTGCGAATGTTAAGGCAAGCGAACTTGAGATTGGTAAGAATAAAGAAGAGTCAGATTTAATGGCAGCCAGGTTAATTAAGAATCTGGAACATAGCCTTATGAATATGAAATCAATTATGCGGAGTGCCGGGCAAGTGGAGCAATCATCGGAGCAAATGGAAGATTCTGTTGATAGTTTGGTCGGGTCGGTAAATCATGTAAGTGATGTTGTAAATCATGCAGTTGGTATGATGGAAGAAAATGTGGTTTTATCCAATCAATTAAATCAAAGATTTAAAGAAATGGATGATTCAATTAAAATTGGCAGTAATGAAGCCGCTGATGTAAAAGAGGCGTTGGGAGTGATGGAATCGACGGTATCATCAGCTAATGAAGCGGCGGATGAGTTGCTAAAGGAAATGGATTTGATTAAGGCGATTCTTGGACAAATTAATGCGATAGCTTCACAAACCAGCCTGTTATCCTTAAACGCCTCCATTGAAGCCGCTAGAGCGGGTGAGCATGGGCGCGGGTTTGCGGTAGTTGCACAGGAAATCCGCAACTTATCGGAAGAAAGTGCTCAGTCGTCGGGTAATATCCAGGACATCCTTACAAAGCTTGAAAAGCAGGTGGAAATCGTATCAGACAGAATCACAAGCGGAGCCGGGAAAGCGAAGGAAGGCCTTGGAAAGATGGATGGGTTGGTTGCGGCGCTCAACCATATTATTGAAAATACGGAAAAAGTTCACGATGTTGTGAAAAAAGAAGCTATTATGATAGAGCAAATAGGTGACGGGTTTGCGAAAATCGGCGATGAGGTAGAGACACTGGTGGCAGTATCGGAAGAGAATAAAGCCGTTATATCGACGATTTCTGATGCGATAAGTATGCAGGCGGCATCTATTGGTGAAGTTACGGATGAGCTTAATGCGGATTTGGCTATTATTAGGAAATAGATTTATTTATGTATGCAAAGTTTAAAGCGCCGGTATATCATACCGGCGTTTTTGATTCGTTGAGAAAAGAAATTAAGGGTTACTATTCACGGTCGATTTTAGAAAATAACAATGCCGATACACCAAGAGATGGCGGATGCCGTTCTGTAAAAAAATCAAATTGCGCCATTCTAAACTGCCCGTAACTTAACCGCGATTCGCGCATCAAGCAACATTCTGACCATCTCATCGATTTCCGCACCCGAATAACCGCTTAATCCCCTCTTTAAAACTTTCTCATTATCCTCAAACCCTTGCAAGAACCAAGTACTGCCATCAAGCCACCTCCCGATAGCCGCCAATTCATCGGCAGAATGAAATTCCCTTACGACAGTCGTGCGAAATTCATAATCAATAGATGCTTGCTTAATAATATCAACAGACGCTTCTATCTTACTAAGGTCAAGGCACTCTAAACCACTAATTAACCGATACCCGTCTTTAGAACTTTTCACATCCATGGCGATATAATCAACTAATTCATCCCTAAGCAAATCAGAAATCACATCAGGTTGCAGACCATTTGTATCTAACTTTACCGAATACCCAAGCTTTTTAACCTGCCTGATAAATTCTGCTAAATCAGGCTGTAAAGTCGGTTCTCCGCCGCTAATGCAAAGCCCCGAAAGTACATTTTTTCTATTCCGCAAAAAGTCAAAAATCTCACTTTCCGCAATCAAATCAACATGCGGAAAATCCCGATCACAAATCAAATCACTGTTATGGCAAAAAGGGCAACGCAAATTACACCCAACAGTAAAAATCGTTGCCGCCACCCGTTCGGGATAATCAAGTAATGTAGTTTTATTTANCCCGCCGATTTTCAAATTATTCTCCCTAACAATCCGTAAACTCTGCGACAATGTCATTAACGTCATTATATCATGATTTCCTTCGGAAATCATGCCCTCCGGGGTATGCGCACTAAAACCGCGCCGATATAATGACTAACGTCATTATATCATGACTTGTTTTACTTGCAAATATTTACAGGTTGAAGTTTTTGCGTTTTGCGGTCTAACTTTGGGTAATTGTTCGGTTGGAATGATGTGGGGCAAAATTGCATATTGCTTTCTTTGATTTTTTCATATATAATCTAATCATATGCGAACAGGGATATTCCTCGTTCGCATAATGCGTTTATAATTGATTATTACGTTATGGTGTAATAATTCGTCAATTATTACGCGAAAATGTAATAACTATGGTTATGAAACGAATATTAGTAGTATGAAGACGGTTCAAATCGCAGTTTGAGCAGGCATGGGAGGTTAGAATGAAAAGCAGGTACATATCTATTATATTCACGGCATTTATAATGTTATTCGTCACCGCTTGCGGCGGCAATAACGGCGGAGCAGATTCGGGGCGGCTTACGCAGTTTCGCGCCGAAGACTGGGACGGTATGAAAATATCCGCTATCACGGGTGGGGTGTATGACAAAATCATCCTTGATAACATCCCCGGTGCAGAACCGGTTTATTTTTATAGCTTGAGTGACGGTATCGAAGCCCTCAAAAACTCAAGAATTGATGCGGTTATTGAGGATGATGCGGCGCTTCGCCTGCACGTTGCTAATAATCCCGGACTACGTATGCTTGAGCCTTTTGTCACAATAGATGAATACGGTGTTGCGGTCGCTAAAAGCAATGACGAATTATTAGCAGAATTAAACGAATTTATTGCGCAGATTAAATCCGACGGCACATACGACGATATGCTCAAACGCTGGCTTGATACCGCCGAGCAGACGCCCATGCCTGACATTCCTGTCGGCACAGGTGAAACGCTGAGATTCGGCACAAGCGGGATTGTTGACGGGTTTACATTTTATAAAGATGGGACTTTGGCGGGCTTTGACATTGAATTTGCTTACAGGTTCGCTTCGTTTGCGGACAAGCGGCTTGACATATCAATGATGGATCACGGCGCACTCATTATTGCGGTGCAATCAGGAAAAATTGATTTTGCCGCAACGCTGTTTACGATTACCGAAGAACGCAAACAAGCTATTAATTTCACCGATCCGTATTATATCGGCGGGGCGGCGCTTGCCGTATTTGAAGAGCAGACAGATAACGCTTCGGTAGCACCCGGTTTTTTACAAAATTTTAAAAAGAGTTTTGAGCGCAACCTCATTCAAGAAGACCGCTGGAAATTGATTGCGGACGGCTTGCAAGCCAGCTTATTTATCACAATTTTTGCCTTTGTGTTGGCTACTCTCGGCGGCTTTGGGGTATGCGGCCTACGGATGAGCAAAAATCCGATTCTTCGGGCAATCGGCAGCTTTTATATCACGATTCTGCGAGGAACACCAATTGTAGTTCTGCTAATGATAACTTTCTACATTATTTTTGCCAAAAGCAGTATCAGCGGAACAACAGTAGCCGTAATAGCCTTCGGTGCAAGCGGAGCGGCGTTCGTCGGCGAGATTATCCGAAGTGCGATTCTCACTATAGACAAAGGTCAAGTCGAAGCGGCGAGGAGCATGGGCTTTTCTAAGATTGGCGCATTTTTTACCGTGACCTTTCCGCAATCTGTTAGGGTAGCGTTCCCGACATATATGTCTGAGTTCATTTACATGTTTAAGATGACTTCGGTGGTCGGGTACATCTCCATCATGGACTTGACGAAAGCGGGAGATATTATCCGAAGCCGCACCTATGACGCTTTCTTCCCGCTGATTACGGTGGCGCTTGTGTATCTGATTACGGCTTCAGTCATGATTTGGCTGTTCAACTATATTAACCGCGTAACCGATAAGCGCTTAAGGAGGGCGAAGAAATGATTACCGTAAAAAACATGAGAAAAAGTTTCGGCGAACACGATGTAATCAAGGGAATAACAACCACGATCGAAAAAGGCGAGATTATCACCATCATCGGTCCTTCGGGAACGGGTAAAAGCACCTTTCTCCGCGCTTTAAATATGCTGGATCCGCCGACAGACGGTGTCGTCGAATTTGAGGGCAAAAACCTCACCGATAAGAAAACCGATATTAACGAAATCCGCAAAAAAATGGGTATGGTGTTTCAGAGTTTCAATCTGTTCGCTCACATGAGCGTGCTTGATAACCTCTGTGTCGGGCAAACAAAACTGCTTGGCATACCGCGGGCGGAAGCGGAGGAAACAGCACGGGAGCTACTTGCAACCGTGGGGCTTTCAGAGAAAGCGGACGCATATCCCGATCAGCTGTCAGGCGGTCAGAAACAGCGTGTCGCGATTGCCAGATGCTTATCGATGAAACCTGACATCATGCTGTTCGACGAGCCGACGAGCGCCCTCGACCCAACCATGGTAGGAGAGGTAACGGCTGTTATTAAACGGCTGGCACAGTCGGGCATGACGATGGCAATTGTTACCCATGAAATGGAATTTGCCAGGAATGTATCAACGCGGATTCTCTATATGGATGAGGGAGGTATCTACGAAGAAGGGCCGCCTGATGTGATTTTCGTAAACCCCAAGCGCGAAAAGACGCGGGCATTCATCCATCGCATAAAAAGTTACCGCTATACTATAACATCGGAAGGCTTTGACTTCATCGAAATGATGAACAATCTTATCCTGTTTTGCGAAACTAACGCTCTTAGCAAGGCAGGCGCGTATAAAGCACAGCTAATTGTTGAGGAACTGGCGAACTTGATGCCGAAATCCGAACCCGCCGACTTGACATTCAGCTTTCCCGAAAACCAAAGCCTGTTCACCGTCACAGCGGAGTACGGCGGCGAAGCCCGCGACATCCTCGCTAACGACGAAATGGAAGCGATAATGGTAAAGAGCGGCACCGAGAGCGTAACCCACGAATACGAAAGCGGGCGTAATCGGCTGACTGTAACATGGAAGCCGAATCAAAAAATATAACTTTGGAGGACTAAAATGAAAACGCTATTAACAAAAATCCGCAGCAAAGGTATTGCTTTTCTTTTAATCGCGGTACTTAGCATCGGTATGACAACGAATCTATTAGGATGCGGAACGAGCAACACGACGAACACTGAAGCATCGCAGGCGGAGACACCAAAAACCAATGCCGAACTCTACAAAGCGGCGGTTTTAGACGCAATGATTATTGAGGACGATGAAATTTATCCGCTCGTCGCAATAACAACCGACAGTGACATGGTTTCTTGGGATGACCAAGGCAGAGTGCTTATGCTCACCTATCACCGTTTCCCCGACAGTTATGCCGCGGGCGAGGAATATGTGTTGCAGTACGGCGCGGTATGGACATTCACGGATAAGGAAATGGTCAAGTGGTACAAGGAAAACAAAGACGGTGTAACCGATTGGGAACTTAGGTTTAAACAACTCATCGGCCTGCCCGAGGATCGGGAGTACACCCATTTCAGCGCAATGTGGACAAACCTTGATGATATCACACGCCCCGCCTACGCATGGCGATTGTCCGATACGGTCGGTGCGGCAGGCTTTGCGGAAGATGTGAGCGAGGAATACAAGGCGTGGTTCGACAGTAACATCATTTGGTCGTACTTTGATTCGGCTTATCCGTGGACACGGCTCGGCTATACCTACGATTGGGCGGCTGATTCAGGCGCTTACGGTTTGAGCGAGTTCCTTGTTCGCAAGGACGCTGTGACCCATGTGGAGTTTACCATGACCACGGACGAATTTGTGGCGTGGATGGAATCTAGGTAAAAAGTGAAGTGATTCTTCGCTTACGCTCAGAATGACACCTAGAGTTGATTAAAGGAGGATTTTTCCCATGAATATAAACAAAACCCAAAACGGTGATAAAACCGTATTTACCCTGTCAGGCAGACTTGACACCACCACCGCTCCAAAGTTACAGGAAACCCTAATCCCCGAATTTGACACCGCAAAGCAAATCGAGCTTAACTTTTCCGAGCTTGCCTATGTGTCGTCGGCGGGGCTTCGCGTTCTTTTAATGGGCGAAAAAGCTGCCAAAGCTAAAGGCGCGTCCCTGACTTTGGTCAATGTATCGGATGAGATTATGGAAGTGTTTGAAATGACAGGCTTTGCAGAAATCTTGAATGTTGAATAATTAATCGGCATTGTGAAGCTTGTGAAATGCACGGAAATATTATGAAAATAACTATTAACAATAAATACGACGGCCGATCACTTGAAATAGCGTTTCACAGCGGCGAAGCGGCAGTCAGTTCAGTCATTGACTGTATGCGCTGCGCCTACGGAAAAGGCTACAACTATGTAAATCCGAAAATGTTTGATTCTGATTATATCAACAGTTGTATCGGGAAAGGTGACTTAGTGCCTTTTGTCGGCATGGCTGATACCGTTTCCGCGGTTACTGTTTCGGCAATCAAAAACAGCTATTTTGATAAAGCGTGGGAGCTGGGCGCCGCCGCCGTAACCGATGGGTTCAAAGGATTTCACTTGGCGAGTGCCGCCG
>JGI24695J34938_10001149_pt1 | contig 23628 bp, 16 predicted proteins | sample TergutCo191P3_FD_34938 | JGI IMG/M metagenome (IMG submission 34938)
CGCGGCAAGTTCCGCAAGCGTGGAAGTTTTTATTTCCATCTCGATACGCTGATTCTGCGGTGATAACGGCGGCTCAACCTCGGTAACTTCTTCTTCGGTTGTTTCTTCTGTTATTTCTTCGGATATTTCCTGCGCTTGTAATGCTGTTAAGGAAAATATTAAAAGGAATAAGAAAAAGAATTTTCCGCGAACCACACTAACCTCTTTTCCCGGTTTTTAATTTTTTTTTCGTGTTTTGCTTCAGCATTTCTGCGATGTAAGCGCCTGTGTAGGAAGCCGTTGTTTTAGCGACTTGTTCCGGAGTGCCTGTTGCGATAACATATCCGCCTTTTTCTCCGCCTTCAGGACCGAGGTCTATAATATGATCCGCCTGCAATAATACATCAAGATTATGTTCTATCATTATAACAGTATTTCCCTGATCTACCAGCCTTTGAATTACATCCATTAATTGTTTAACATCGGCAAAATGAAGACCGGTTGTAGGTTCATCTAAAATGTACAGTGTTCTTCCTGTGGAGCGTTTGGAAAGTTCTAAGGCAAGTTTAACGCGCTGCGCTTCGCCGCCTGAGAGCGTCAGAGCAGACTGCCCGAGTTTCACGTAACCTAGTCCTACAGAAAGGAGGGTCTGCATTTTTCGCGCTATCTGCGGAATGGGAGCGAAAAAGCCTGCGGCTTCCTCGATAGTCATATCCAGAACTTCGGAAATATTTTTTCCTTTGTAGCGAATCTCAAGGGTTTCCCTGTTAAATCTTTTTCCATGGCAGACATCGCATGTTATATAAACATCGGGGAGGAAGTTCATCTCGATTTTAATCGTTCCGTCGCCTTCGCAGTTTTCGCATCTGCCGCCGCGTACGTTAAACGAAAAACGGCCGGCTTTGTAGCCCCTCATTTTGGATTCGGGCAGATTGGCGAACATATCCCTGACCGCGGTAAATCCTTCGACATAAGTTATCGGGTTGGAGCGCGGCGTTCTTCCTATCGGGCTTTGATCTATATCGATAACTTTATCGATATGTTCGTACCCGTCAAGTTTTTTATACGCGCCTTCATGGCGGTTAGAGCCGTAAACTTTATTCGCTAAAGCGGGGTATAAAACATCGGATAACAATGTTGATTTTCCCGATCCTGAAACACCTGTGATACATGTAAAAATCCCCAAAGGAATTTCTACATTTATATTTTTTAAATTGTGTTCGCTTGCTCCGCGCAGTTTTAATTTCGCGCCGTTTCCTTCGCGTCTTTTTTTAGGAATTTCGATGCGCAGAACACCTGCAAGATACTGACCTGTAAGGCTTCCCTTTACTTTCATTACATCGTTCGGGGTTCCTTGAGCTACTACATTTCCTCCGTGTACGCCGGCTCCGGGACCGAGGTCTACGATATGATCGGCTGTACGCAGAGTCTGCTCGTCATGTTCGACTACGATTAATGTATTGCCAAGATCGCGCAGGTAAAGGAGAGTATCAATCAAACGCTGGTTATCCCTCTGGTGAAGCCCGATAGAAGGCTCGTCTAAAATGTAAAGAACGCCGACTAGACTTGATCCTATCTGCGTCGCAAGACGGATTCTTTGCGCTTCGCCTCCCGAAAGTGTAGAAGCTTTTCTTTCAAGGCTTAAATAATCCAAACCGACATTCTGCATAAAACCAAGGCGGGCGTTTATCTCCTTTAAAATCTGGTAGGCGATTTTTTTTTCGTTAGTGTTTAATTTTAATGTTTTAAAAAATTCAAGCGAATCCGTAACGGAAAGCTGCGATAATTCCCATATATTTATTCCGTTAGCTGATTTTTTTTCTCTGCCGCCTGCGCCGATGGTGACAGCTAACACTTCAGGTTTTAGCCTTTTGCCGCCGCATTCGTCGCAGTGTTTCTGGCTCATGAATTTTTCAAGCCAGTCTTTAACACCCTGTGACTGGGTTTCTAAGTAGCGCCTCTTTAATTCTTCAAGTATACCCGGAAATTGCGTGTTGTACTGAAAATGCCCTGTTCCTTCGCGGTTAACATATTTTACTTTAACTTCTTCTTCGGTTCCGTAAAGAATTAAATTTACAACTTTTTTCGGCAGCTTGTTAAACGGAGTATCTAAGCTGAATTTATAATGATTGGCAAGCGCTTTAAAGCGGCTTGAGTGCCACGCGCTGTCGGGGTTATAAGGAATAACGCCGCCTTCGTTATACGAAAGACTGCGATCGGGGATTACAAGGTCCGGATCAAAATCTAGTTTAGCGCCGAGACCTGTGCAGCCCGGGCAGGCGCCGAAAGGATTGTTAAACGAAAAAAGCCGAGGCTGCAGCTCCGGGATCGAAACGCCGCAGTCAGGACAGGCGTTCTTCTGCGAAAAAATCTGCTCGGAATTTTTCCCGTCTTCGTTAATCTGGACTATCATTAAACCGTCAGCTGTCTGCATTGCGGATTCTACAGATTCGGCAAGACGGGCGCGGATGTCTTTTCCGATAACAAGGCGGTCTACAATTATTTCGATTGAATGTTTTTTTTGTTTATCAAGCTTGATGCTTTCATCAAGGTTTACAGGCACTCCGTCAACTCTCGCTCTTGCGAAACCTGCCTTACGGGCATCCTCGATAATTTTTTGATGCTCGCCTTTTTTACCGCGGATAACCGGAGCTAAAAGTTGAATCTTAGAGCCTTCTTTAAATTGCAAAATTGTATCGACAATTGAATCAACAGGCTGCTCGCGGATTTCTTTGCCGCAGACAGGGCAGTGCGGTACGCCGATTCTTGCGAAGAGCAGGCGGTAGTAATCGTAGATTTCTGTTACAGTGCCGACAGTAGAGCGCGGATTGCGGTGAGTGGTTTTCTGCTCGATAGAAATCGCCGGGGATAATCCTTCGATGTAGTCCAAATCGGGTTTATCCATGCGCCCCAAAAACTGGCGGGCGTAGGCGGAAAGGCTTTCCACATATCTGCGCTGTCCTTCCGCGAAAATTGTGTCAAACGCAAGTGAACTTTTACCTGAGCCTGAAAGCCCGGAAATTACGATTAATTTGTCGCGAGGAAGTTCTAAATCGATATTTTTTAAATTATGCTCGCGCGCACCCTTGATGATTAATTTGTCCATACATTAGTATAGCGGTTTTTAAATTCTTGTCCAAGATGCAAATATACACATAAAATTAATTATGGTAAGCTTTCAATGTGGAAAGCATTGCATTTATAAAGCGGCAGAAAGAAATTTTACGCTGGGAACGTGAAAGAGCAAAACCTAAAAGAAAATTTTATATATATTATTTATTGATAATTCTTTCGCTCATTTATATCGCTGACGAAATTACTTCATTAATAGGAACGCAGATGCAGTCGGAAATCGCGATTGGTCTTTTTGAAGATCGAATGAGCGTTATGACATTGATGAACGGATTTGCTCTTCCAATGATCGCCTTATCTGTTTTTTACAGAACACTCGCCGACAAGTACGGAAGAAAATTATTTATCTGTATAAATACATTCGGAATGGGTTTTTCTTTATTCCTTGTTTTTCTCGCGGGCAAAACAGGAGCGATTCCGGGGATTGTAATGTATGTTATCGCGGTAATGCTTATTAATTTTTTTATACCAAATGATATTCAAGCGGTTTATTTAATGGAAACAGCGCCCGAAAAAAGAAGAGCTACAACATTCGCTTTTGTAAAAGCGCTTGCCACTTTAGGTCTTGTTTTAATTCCGTGGATGCGAAGCGTATTTATGGGAGGTGATGTTACATTGTGGTATTGGGTTTATTTTATACCGGCGCTTTCCATTATTGTTGTCGCGTTAATTACCATGTTAAGCGCGAGAGAATCCGATGTGTTTATTAATAAAAGGCTCTGTTATCTGCAAACGCCTGATGAACAGCATAAAAAAGAAAATGAACAGCACTCATCCGAGCAGGGTGGTTTAGGAAACGCGTTCAGGTTTGCTTTTAAACACAAACAATTAAAATGGCTGTTTATAACAAATGCGATTTTAGCTCTTGGCATAATGGGGACTGCGTTTTATCCGCGGATCGCCGCCGTATTTTACGAAACATCGGAAGTTACGACAATACTTTTTCTGTATCCTTTCAGCAGCGCTTTAATCACATTATTAAACGGAGTTATGAGCGACAGAATCGGCAGAAAATCAATGGAACTTTTTATTGTATCGTCAGCGTTTTTATCTTTTTTATTTTTTTATATCGGATGCCTGTTTCATTGGAATCCAGTAATAACAGGAATAATGGCGGGTTTATATGTCGGAGCTTTTTATTCCGGGGGTGATAATCTTATGTCGATAATGACAAGCGAGTCGGCTCCTACAAATTTACGCGCTTCGATGCTGTCGGCGCAGACTGTAATGAACATAGCAGGCGGCATACCGGCTTATTTATTTCCTTTAATTATTTTGTTTGCGACTCAGGATAACTACGGCATTTTAGGCTGGGCATGTATTCTTGCGTCAGCGCCTCCGATGGCAATCGCGATTTTTTTGATTGCTGTAAAGGTAGGTGACACGACTCATATCGATATGAATACTGTCCGCGGCGATGAATGGGATTGAAAATGTATTGACTATTGTATGAATTACCTATATTATGTATTAGTTTTAAAATTTCCTTAAAAGAGGTCTGAATTTAATGAAAAAAGCAATCGGATTATTAATTGCGGTAATCATTCTTGCCGTTTCTGTTCCTGTTTTTGGTTCGGAACGAGATGATTTTTTTTCCATGAACGGAACAAAATTCTGGAGCCTTGGATTGAACCTTGGCACATCGTTTGCGACGCCTCTCCTCATTGTAAATTTAGATCTTACCATTTCGCCGCTTCCTTATTCGTTCTTTGAGCTTGGCGTCGAATTCGGAACGATAAACGGAATGGCAGGCGAGAATGTAGAGATTCGTGATGTCGAATATACGTCTAACTATTTTTATGCCCGCGCCAATTTATTTCTGCCGTTCGGCGACAGGTCGTTTGATTCTTACGGCAAGGCGGTTGAAGGCGGCGGCTGGTATTTAGGTATTGGATTGGGAATCATGAACGCCGAGTATGCCTTTGTAAAAAGCGTCACGGAGCGTACTGTAGCCACTGTAAACACGCCGACATTTGACGGAGCGTCAGGATTTTACTTCGGCAAAGGAAGAATTTTATTTAAAGCCGGATATGCTGTGCGCACCACGATGGATTTAAAAAATTTGATCGGCGTTAATCACCGCGTGCTTCTGGGCATAACTTACCGGATTTATTAAGGAGAGCTTAAATGAAAAAAACATTTTTAATTTTAACTGCTGTTTTAACGATTTTTTTCTTCGGTACATGCGCGCTGGAAATCGCGAATGTAATCGGACCTGACGGCGGATATGTATTTTTTGATAAAGGAAATTATGACGGCGGATGGCGCTATGTTCAATGTTCATCTTATGATCACGGCGAAATAAGGGATGAAATTACCATAGACATCATCAAAAAAGCAAATGAACAATTAATCAAAGAATCAGCCAAATGGTACAGTTTTGACTGGGAATTGCCGGATGAAGACGATTTAAGAAAAATGCTCAATTGTTTTTCGTACGGGTTAACCAGATTTTCACCGGATTTTTATTACTTAGCGGTTAATAACATGTATTCATCCGCTATCGGTGATCCGCCCGGTACGCTTACCGATGACAGCACATGGGAGATTATCGTTCTTCATAAAAACTTTGATGTTGAAGCAAACGGTAAAGTGGAAAAAGTTGATTATATGACGGAATTTCCGGAATCTGTCAGAATTCGTCCAATCAGAAGATTTTGATTTTATTGGACAATTTTAAATTTTGTGATATATTTAAGGTAAGAATTATGCGTATATTTATAACAATTTTAATCATCCTTTCAATGACCTTCGTTACCGCATGCAGGCATGTAGACACGCTTGCGCAGACAGCCGCCAATGCAGAATTAATCGATCGCGGAACCGCCAATTTTATAAGCATATCTGCAAGAGCTTTCGAATCAGCCGCAGAGCAGGTTACTCCCGAACAGGAATATTACATAGGCAGGGCTGTTGCAGCCAATATTCTTTCAACTTACAGAATTTACAACGGAGACAGGGCTCTTACCAATTATCTCAATTTAATTTGTCAGGCGATTGTGCTTAACTCGCCTCAGCCTGTAATTTTTAATAATTACAATGTTACGATACTTGACAGCAGCGAAATTAACGCTTTTGCGACTTCCGGCGGACACATTTTTGTTACAAGAGGTCTTTTAAATGTCGTTAAATCAGAAGACGCTCTTGCAAGCGTAATCGCTCATGAAGTTGCCCACATTCAGCTTCGGCACGGCATCAAAGCCATCAAAACAAGCCGCGCAACACAGGCGCTTTTAGTTACCGCTGCTGCCGGAATCGGAAACGCGATGGGTATGGATGTCAACGAATTAACCGATATAATGAATGAATCTGTCAGTGAAATAATGCAGGCTATGGTAAACAGCGGTTATTCAAAAGAAATGGAATATGAAGCTGACATCGCGGCTATGTATTTGCTTGCGGCGGCAGGTTATGAACCTTCAAGTCTTCTTGAGATGCTTGCTGAATTGGCAAAGGTTCATGTTGTCAGCACAGGATTCGGCAGAACTCACCCGGCTCCCGGGCAGCGCATTTTCTACGCTCAAAGAGCGCTCGGCAGATTTGACGTAGCAGACACTAAATCCGAAAGACAAAAACGTTTCGGCGAAGCTTTAAGAATGAGTTTAGCCGGCCGCTGATTACCCGATATATTTTTTAACGCAGTTTTTTACCGCCGAAGAAATGATTGGTTTTTTTATAATCTCTAGGATATTATATTTAATCATGTCGGGTTTAATTTCTTCACTGTCGCGGCTTGTCATAAAAATAACGGGAGTATCCTTAAATTTTTGATTTTGCCTTAAAGAAGCGGCGGCTTCTATGCCTGTCATGTCAGGCATTTCAACATCCAGAATAATTAAATCCGCTGTCTTTTTTTCCAGAAGAGAAAACATTTTTTGCGCCGATGGCATGGTCAGAACTTTAAATTCATCATCAAGAGCGGAAGCGGCAAGAACAAGATTAGCGTCGTTGTCATCTACAATAAAAATAAGTTTATCCATATATATTATTAAAATCCTCTTTTATTAATTTTAATTCCCTCGCAATTCTTATATGCTTTGCCGCTTTCATGTTTAATTCATTCGGTTTAAATGGCTTTACGATAAAATCGGATGCTCCCAAATTTATAGCTTCGTTTACATGTTCCGGCGTTCCTTCGGTTGTAACTATAATTATCGGCGTATCCTTATGCTCAGGAATCGCTTTTATTATCGGAATAAGATCAAAACCGTTTAATACAGGCATTAAGTAATCCAGTATGATAAGGTCGGGTGTTTTGTTTCTTAAAAAATCAACAGCGTCTTCCGATTTTGATAAAACAGAAACATTGAATCTGTCATGCAGCGCGTACTGCATGGCGCGTAACATACTTGAAACGTCGTCAACAATAAGAATATGGGGCTTGTTCGAATGATTTCCGTTAATATCCGCATCCTTTTCTTTATCCGGATTAAGATGATACTCGATTGTTATTATCAGTTTTGAAACATTGAACGGTTTTACAACATAATCGGCGGCTCCGAGGGACAGGCCTTTAACAACGCTTTCCCTGTCGCTGTTTCCCGTTAAAAAAATAACAGGTATTTGCGCATAACGTTCATCGGTTTTCAGGCTCTTTATTGTCTCATAACCGTCGATATCGGGCATATTTACATCCAGCAAAATTAAATCGGGCGTAAAGTTTTCGAGGAGTTCAAAAAGTTTTGCCGCCGATTCCGCCGGAAAAACCTGAAAGAATTCTCCGATTCTGCTTTTGACGGAAACCAGGCTGTAATTTACATCGTCAACGTAAATTATTTTTTTTCTATCGCCTGAACTGCTCATTTTTATCCGCCTCCTTATTTATTAAGATACGAAAGTTTTTGGACTATTTGTTTAAAATCCATTTTGTCAATGCTGTCCCGCAGCCAATCGGCAAGTCCGTCATCCGATTCATATTTATATTTTTCTATCTCGGCGATTGCCCTGTCAGCGCCGTCCATGTCGTAATCCTTGCATGCCGAATAAAACATAAGAAGAACGCTGTTATCAGGTTTATCTTTTTTCGGCTTGGGATTTTCCTCTTCGAGTTTAGAAAGAAGCTCTTCGATTTCTTTTACAAGTTTCCACGCATTCAGCAAAAAGCTCCGGTTATGCTCGTTAATATAATTCATGTCTCCGGCTTTTGCCGCATTGTCTAGCTCTACGGCTTCCTTGCCGATTTGTTCCGCGAAAATATCAAGGCTTGAGCCTTTAATACCGTGTATTTTAATTTTATAATTATTTAAAGTGTCCGTGCTGAAATCTTCAATAGCACTCAGCATGGAGCGAGTGCTAGCGGCATATGAACGCAAAACTTTTAAATAAATATTTTCGTTGCCTTCGTACCGTTTAAGGCCTTTTATTATATCAAGACCTGAAATTTTTGTGTTTAGCAGTGAAATCTGCGGTTTATTTTCGTTATACTTAGATCGCAAAATATTTTCAAGGTCGGATGCGGTTTTCTGCGCGGCTTCAAATTCGCTGTGAATAACAAGTTCGTTTATTTTATCAAGAAACGCCTTGGTTTTTTCGGAACAGGTTTTTATTTTTGAAATTGCATCTAACGTTCCTTTTCTGTCGTAATCGGCGGCTGTTTCCTGAATTATCTTTAACTGATCTAAAATGTATTCTGTGTCTTCGGAATTTTCGTAAAAATCTTCCGCAGGTTTACTCTGTTTTAAATCTATTTTATCCAAAAGAGTGCGCAGTTGTATGATAAATTCGGGGACTGTTTTATTTATAAAATCTTTGTTTTTGGCGTATTTTTCTTCGTTTTTGGATAAGATTTCGCGGCCGGAAGTTTCCAGCATGTAAGAAATATCGGCAAGCTCGGTTTCGTTTATGTTCCAAAGGGAACTTTTAATTCCGTGTGTAATCACCGTGAATTTTTGAAGATTTTTTTCGCTTTCAAGATCGTTATTGTTATATTTTTTCTCGAGCCAAGAGATTGTTTTATTCGCATCCCTTATAAATGATTCCATTAAAAGCGAATCAGATTGCGTATGCGAGTTGTTTAATTCGGCTTTTTGAATTCTCGCAGCTTCGATTACTTCGGGCGGCTGTTTGTCGCGTATAAATTTATTTAAAATCGAATTAAGCTGATGTATATCGATCGGCTTGGAAATAAATTCGTCAAAACCTTTCCGCATAAAAACATCAGCCTGACCTGCGACAGCGTTAGCTGTAAGAGCGACAATCGGAGAAGTGTAGCCTAAAGCGCGGATGTGTTTTGTAGTTTCTATGCCGTCCATCTCGGGCATCATGTGATCCATGAAAATTACATCGTAAATATTTCCTTCTTTAATTTTATCGATAGCTCCTTGTCCGTTCATTGAAGTGTCAATTTTAAGCCTGTATAATTTCATTAAACCTACGGCGACATAAATATTTGTTTCAACATCATCGACAATCAAAACGCTTCCGTAAGGCATCGGGTCGCGGGCGATTTTCGCTCTTTTTCTTTTAGACATAAAATTCATGCGGAACTGCCTAAGATTTTCCGCGACATCATGTCCAATCACTTCTTCATTAACGATTTCCTGAGGAAGCCTTACAGTAAAAAAAGAACCTTTATCCGGTTCGCTTTCTACGCTGATATTTCCGTCCATTAGATTTACAAGCCTCTCGGTTATCGCAAGACCTAGGCCTGTTCCTTCAATGGTGACATTTTTTCTTCCGATAAAACGCGAGTACTCTTCAAACATTTTTTCCAGCTGCTCTTTAGTCATTCCGTAGCCAGTATCACGAACGCTTAAAATTAAAGTAATGCCGTCTCTTTCGTGTCCGAGCCATCTGACCTGATTATTCATCAAATGATCGGGAAGATAAGAAATTAACGGAATTGATTCCGAAGAAACAGACAATGTAACTTTTCCCGAATCGGTATATTTAAACGCGTTTGAAAGAAGGTTATTTAAAATCTGTTTAATCCTAAGAGAGTCGCCGATTAAATTCGCAGGCGTTTTTTCGTCTATTTGAAGTTCAAACTCGATCGGTTTTGATTCGATGCGCATCATATTTAAATGAACCGAATCGTTTATCATGCTTGCGACTTTATACGGAGACGGGATTATATCAAGTTTACCTGCTTCAATTTTTGAAAAATCGAGAATGTCATTAATGATTCCCAAAAGCAAATCGCAGGAACTGTAAATTTTATCCAGCCCTTCTTCGATATCTTTTGGAAGTCTTTCGTTCATTATTAAAAGTTCTGTTACGCCCATTATAGCGTTCATCGGAGTTCTGATTTCGTGGCTCATCTTCGCAAGGAATGTTGATTTAGTCTGATTTGCAAGTTTTGCAGCTTCGTGCGCCTTGTGTCTTTCGGAACTTGAAAAAGCGACCGCCATTAAATCGGCAAGAGAAGAAGCGAAGTTTTGCTCTTCAATTGTCCATTCGCGTTTTTCGGGGTAATCTTTGGAACTCCACTGTTCAACGCAGACAAGCCCGGAAAGCTGTCCGTCAACGCGTATAGGAGCTTCGAGAGCCGCGCTTAAATAATCATATCCTTTAAAAAGTTCGGATATTAATTTACATTCATTGCGGTTATTCATTATTACCAGGCGTTCCGATTTAAGCAGATGCAGATACTCAGGATGATTTGTAAGATCGTATTCTTCGTAAATATTATTTTCGCTTGTAAATAAATCATAACTTGCGATGTTTTTTAAAACATTAATTCCGGGAATGTAAGCGCAGATAACAACGCGCTGAGCGTTAAGCGCAATACATCCCTCGTGAACTACGGCGTTTGCCGCATCGATTAGGTTGCCTGCGGAAATCGCCGGTGATTTTGTGATTTTCCCAAGCGCATCGTTCAATTTTTTTGAATACTCGTAAGAGAAGGCGATATCTCTTTCTATTTTTTTAAGTTTTGTAATGTTATGCGAAATTCCGATAATTCCTATCGCTGTTCCGTTAAGCATTAAAGGCACTTTTGAAGTTTCGTAAAGAGGATTTGTTCCGTCGGCGCAGGGTATATTTTCTTCTATTATGGCCGTGCGGTTTTCAGTTATTACTTCGCCGTCCATTTCATTATGCCATTGCGCGATATCGGAAGAAATATCAAGAACATCCGTATCTGTTTTTCCGATCATTTCTTCCATATTTTTGTTAAAATGCTTTAGAAACGCCTTGTTGCAACTCATGTACTGGAACTTTAAATTTTTGGTAAAAATTAAATCGGGAATTGAATCAAACAGGGTAGTAAGGGTTGCGGTTTTTAAAGCAAGTTCGTCGGTGCGCTCTTCGACAAGAACTTCAAGCTGCTTACTTATAATGCGGCTTCTCCAAAAAAGAACGGCAAGGAGCGCTAATACAATTAATATTAATATAATTATTCCAATCGACAGAGGTCTTTGAGCTTCGGCAAGAACGCTTCTGTAATCGTAGGTTTTACGCATCCAATGATCCGAAATGCCTTTTGTGTTAATCATGCCAAGTGATTTATTTATTATTGATAATAAAACAGTTTCGTTTTTATTAAGCCCGATGTTTTGTTTAATAGCGTAATTAAAAACAACGTTGGTTTTATAACCGGGCTGTTCAAGATAATGAGTAAGATATAAAAGTCTTTTTTGATTCGCCATGACCATATCAATTTTTCCGTCTTGAAGGGCGCTGAAAGCGTCTTCCATGCTTTCATATTCGATTGTATCAATATGAGCTGGAAACCATTTTCTGAACATTGTCGTGTATGCGGTATTTCTCGCAAGCCCCACCTTTACGTATAAAACTTCGTTTACTTTAATATCCGGAAAATCATAATTAGAAATCAATGCGTAATAATCAGTTATATATCCCGAATCAGGCCACAAAAAAAGCCCCGCTCTGTCAATCGACTGCGCAAGTTCGGGTGTAAGCGAAATATCTCCGTCTTCGAGCATTTTTAGAATTGCGGGCCAATCGGTATGTTCATTATTAACGCGTTCAAACGAAAGTCCTGTCAGCGCGGATATTTCGTCAAGGATATCAAGAAAAATTCCCGCCCATTGATTATTGTGGCTGTCAAAAAAACAACTAGGATAATTTCCGGGATCTACGCCGATCGATATTACCGGATTATTTTTTATATATAACCGCTCCTCATCCGTCAGCCGCATATATAATTTATATTTTAAATATTCATGATGAGCCCGGTTATAAAGCGTCGTTAAATAATGAAGTCCTCCGCCTTCCAGCGCTTTTTCTACGACAGAAATAACGGGCTCTAATTCAATTTTCTTCGATGCAAGCGAAACCGGCATATAAACAAGAGGATAAAATTCCAAAGATACAATATCGTGATTATCTATAAAAAAAACTTCCGCAGCTTCGCTGTAATAAAATGCGTCTATCGTTCCGTTTTTTAAAGCTTCATAAACAAATGTATAATCTTCAAGCATAACAAGTTCGAAAGTACCTTCTGTAAATTCCGGAACAACCCTGAGTATAGTCGCGGATCCGTCAATAAAACCAAAACGTAAAATACGTGATTCCATGATCTGAGAAAGGGGAGCGCTTCCTACGATTCGGAATTCCTTGACAGGACGTGAAGCGATCGCGCTTGTCATACTAAAAGTTTTTTTTCGCTCTTCTGTAGGTGTCAGCTCTCCTGTAAAATCAATTTCTCCCGAATCAAGTCCGTCAAGAAGCTCGTACCAGTCGTACAATGCCGGTACAAAAGGAATGTTAAAAAGCTCTGTAAGCCACTGGCAGACAAAAGCTGTAAATCCCTTAATCTCTCTGTTTTCATTTTTAAAAGCTTCCGTGCTAAGAGGCATTCCGTAAATAAAATGACTGTAATTTTCGCGTAGAATGTTTATTGCGTTTATTTCTTCCTGCGTTACGCCGGGAATATCAGAAAACGATGAAAAAATATTCATATTGGAAAACTTCAATTGCCGGGAATCCTGACATCCGAAAAGAAAAACAGAGATTATATAAATTAATAATAAATATTTTATTTTCATATTTTCCTTAACTTGCTTTCGTAATCTAAGGCGATTTTTTTCGCTTCTTCGAATTCACTGTGAAGAACATGCTCCGTAATGATGTCCAAAACCGCTTTTGTTTCTTTTGTGCAGTTTTTAATTTCTTTAATTTTTTCAAGCGCGTCTTTTCTGTTGTAATCATCCGCAAACTGCTGAATTTCTTTAAAGATTCCGCAAAGGACTTCGGTGTTTTCGCCGGCGTTTATAGTTTTGCTTTGCCTGCGTTCCAAAGATAATTTTTCCAAAAGAGAGCGCAATTTGTTTATAAAATCGGGTGTTATCTGCTTTAAAAAATTAATATTGTTTTTACGGCCTTCTTTTTCTAAATCGTACGCAATGCCGGCAATCTCGCTCTCTCCTATGTTCCATAAAGAACTTTTAATTCCGTGAACTGTTATTATAAATCTTTGCAGTGTGATTTGTTTGTCTAAATCATTATTTTTTAAAATTTCATCAAGAAAAAAAACAGCTTTTCCGGCGTCTCTTAAAAATGAATCAATTAAAGGATTTTCGTTTCGTTCCTGCGCTTCTTCGTTTTTTTCCGCCGATTTACGCGCTTCTTCGATTACTTCCGGCGTCTGTTTGTCGCGTATATATTTATTCAAAACGGAATTTAACTGGCGTATATCGATCGGCTTCGATATAAAATCATTAAAACCGTTTTCCAAAAACATATCAGCCTGTCCCGAAACGGCGTTAGCTGTAAGAGCGACAATCGGATCGCTGTAGCCGAGACTGCGGATTTTATTCGCGGCTTCAAGCCCGTCCATTTCCGGCATCATATGATCCATAAAAATTACATCGTATATTTTACCTGATTTTATTTTTTCGATTGCATCCCGTCCGTTCATGGCAATATCAATCTGCAGTTTGTAAAGATTCATTAAACCAGCCGCGACATAAATATTTGTTTCTACATCGTCAACTATAAGTACGCTTCCGTAAGGCATAGGGTCGCGGGTTATCTGGCTTCTTTTTTTATATTTCATGTAATTTCTGCGGAACTGCTGAAGATTTTCGATTACATCTTTGCTTAAAATTTCGTCATCGATTATTTCCTGAGGAAGCCTGACAGTAAATAAAGAGCCTTTTCCCGGTTCGCTTTCTACATGAATTTTTCCGTTCATTAACTGCAAAAGACGCTGAGTAATCGCAAGACCGAGTCCTGTTCCTTCGACAGTTCTTTTGTTTCCCTGACTGAAACGCGAATATTCTTCAAACATTCTGCTTAACTGTTCTTTAGTCATGCCGTGTCCGGTATCGCGCACGCTTAAAATCAAAATTATTTTTTTATCTTCAGCCGCATCCGGCGCGCGTTCCGCTTCTACGGTTAATGTAACTCTTCCGGTGTCGGTATATTTAAAAGCGTTAGAAAGCAGATTATTTATAATTTGCTTTATTCTGAGTTCGTCGCCTGTCAATTTTGCCGGAATATTTTCTTTTATTTGAAGTTCAAAAATTATCGGCTTTGATTCGATACGCATCATGTTTAAATGAACAGAATCGTTAATCATGCTTGCGACTTTATACTGAGAAGGTACTATATCGAGTTTGCCGGCTTCAATTTTTGAGAAATCTAGAATGTCATTAATGATTCCCAAAAGCAAATCGCAGGAACTGTAAATTTTATCAAGTCCTTCTTCGATATCATCCGGAAGTTTTTCGTGCTGTATCAGTAATTCTGTCACTCCTAAAATAGCGTTCATCGGCGTTCGAATCTCGTGGCTCATGTTTGCAAGGAAAGCGGATTTTGACTGGGAAGCCGCAAGAGCCGCTTCTTCTGTTTCTTTTCGTTTTGTAATGTTACGCGCAATTCCCATTATGCCGACGACTTTATTTTCCAGTATGAGAGGCATTTTAATTGTTTCGTATAACGGTTTTGTTCCGCTGTGATGAGGAATATGTTCTTCCAAAGTAACAGTCTTTACTTCTGTTATAACTTTTCGATCCATTTCGTTGTAAGCGTACGCTTCTTCATCCGTCATTCCCATTGCGGCTCCGTCAGCGTTGCCGACAACATCGTCTATTTCCATGTTGAAATGCTCAAGAAAAGCCTTGTTGCAATGCAGGAATTTAAATTCAAGATTTTTTGTAAAAATTAAATCGGGAATCGAATCAAATAATGTAGATAAAGCCGCTGTCTGAAAAGCAAGCTCGTATGTGCGTTTTTGAACAAGTCTTTCAAGTTCTTTGCCCGCCTGACGGCTTCTTAAAAAAAAGTTCGCGACCAGCGACAGAACAAGCAGCGATAAAATAATTGAACCGATAAGCCACGGCGTTCTTGCCTGTTCGACTTTCAGGCGGTAGTCGTAAGTTCTGTGCCTCCATTGTTCGGCGATTGTTTCGGTATCGACCATGCCAAGAGCTTTATCGACAATTGAGCATAAAAGGTATTTGTTTTTATTAAACCCGAAAGTAGAAGCAAAACTGTTATTAAACATTATGTTTACTTTATAATCGGGAAGCTCCTGATAATTTGTCAGATTTAAAAGGGAAGAGTAGCTGTTCATTACTAGATCAACTTCTCCCTTTGTAAGAGCGTTAAACGAATCTACCTGGCTTTCGTATTCTGTGATATTCGGATGATTCGGAAACCAGCTGTAAAAAAATTCCGCATGAGCCGTTCCTTTGCATATTCCTATTTTTTCCGAATAAATTCTGTTTAACGTAATGTTACGGTAATTAACTCTCGAAATTAAAACCGAACGTTCGGTCATTACTGAATTTGAAGGCCATAAAAACAGCCCTTCGCGTTCAGGAGTGCGGATAACTTCAGTTAACATGTCCGCTTTACCCGATTCAAGCATTTCGAGAAGTTCGTAAAACTGTACGGAGTTTCCGTGAACGACTTTAAATTCGAGCCCTGTAAGAGAAGAAATTTCGTTTAACACATCATGAGCGATACCCTGCCATTGCCCGTAACGTTCGCTGTAATAACTGGCTGGGTAGTAGTCATACTCTGCGCCCAGATTTATAACTGGATTTTGTTTAATATATTCGATTTCTTCTTTTGAAAGCCTTGTAAAAAGCTTATGCTTCATATATTCGCGCTGACCTGTTTCGTATAACTCACCCAAATAATTTAAAGCTCCGTTATCAAGAGCTTTTTGAAAAACGGAGATTATAACGGAAAGATTCGGATTTCGCGTTGACAGGGAAACAGGCGAGTATATAAGCGGAAAAAAATCGGATGCAGCAATATCGCCGTAAGTATCCCAGAACGCTTCCTGAACGCTTTCTGTAATTAAAGCGTCGGCGGCTTGTGAGCGCAGAAGTTCGTAAGCTTCATCATATTCTTGGACAAAAACAGGTTCATAAGTTCCGCCTGCGTAAAATGCAACATCCCCGGCGATAGTGGTTTTTTCCTGAATAATATATCTGGGAAGCCGTGTCCTGGAAATTTCCGCAAACGATTTTGAACCTTCTAGGCGAAAATATTTTAATGATCGCTGAGCCATTGTTCCGGTCATAAAATAAGTTTTCCGGCGTTCGTCGTTTGCAGTAAGCTCGCCTGTAAAAGAAATATCTCCGCTTTCAAGACCTTCAAGAATTTCAAACCACGCGTAATGTTTTGGAACAAAAGTAATACCGAATAATTCCGTCAGCCATTCACATAAAAGAACAGTGTATCCTGAAAGCTCGCCTTGCGAATTCAAAAAAGTTTCGGTATTGGGCAGCATTCCGTAAATAAATTCTTTTGTATTTTTTTTTAAATTTTCGATTGCTTCAATTTCTTCGTCTGTTACTCCCGGAATATTTATGTACGAAGCGAAAGGAACATGATTCTCCGCGCTTTTTTCTGTATTTTGGCAAGCTGACATTAAAGCAGCTATGAAGAAAATTATAAACAGCAGATTATGTGAAAATCGCATTCATATATCCTTAAAGATTGCTCAATGAGCCTTTTATAAAAATTGAAGTTTTGGAAAGGTCTCCAATTATTTATATTTTTATTATATTATAATATATAATATAATTGAATTCCATTTTACAAGATAATTTTTATTAATATTATCGAATATTTAATAATATATTAATAAGAATGTAATTTATTTATGATTTTTATGATTATTATTATTATACCTATAGATGATAATAATATTTATTGGTACAAATTTCGTTTAACTCAATAATACGGTAATTTACTTCGCGTACTCTTTTGCCTTACGAATAACTTCCTGCGCTTCTTCTTCGGATTTAAAACAACTCGAAATAAATAAGCCCTTATGCGAAAGATTTTTTAAAAGGTAAAGACAATCAGAAGGAGAATCAACTCCGAAAAGAACAAGACATTTTCCTTTCGCTTGTATTTTTTCGTAAAGCGGAAACCACTGGTCATCGGCAAGCGCAGGTTTTCCGGCTCCGGGCACCCATTGAATCCCGTCAAGGCGATCGATCGATAAAAGCATATCGACATGCGGCAGCTCACCCATACCGTCAAGATGATAAATGCTGTGATCCAAAAAGTTAGCGGACCTGACAAGCGACGGCATAACAAATTTTTTAAAATCATCGGGAGAAATCATCGCGGAAAAATCGCACTGTAAAGGATACCATCTTTTTGAACACCAGATTGGAATCCACGCGCTCATGCATTTATTGGCCTTTTCAAGAATTTTGTAAGATTGCGTAAAAGCTTCTTCCCAAAAATTATCGATTTTTTCTATTGCACTTAACACTTTGTCCGGTTCATCGACCATGTCATACATCAGCTGCTCTGTTCCCCTGAAAGAATCCAGTATATCCATAACTCCGCCTAAATCTGTAATGCAGACAACATATGAATCTTTTGATGTTTTACAAAATTCTTTTGTCATATCCAGTATAAGTTTATTCATCGGATTTTCAGGAAGCAGTTTTACCTTGTCCATATCTGACCATTCTTTTATCATCGGGTTTTTTCCGAACCACACAGTGTACGGGAAATATGTGTACTCACATCCAAGCATTGCAGCTAACGCTCCCGGTCCCAGATTGATCCAGTAATGCGGGAATCCTTCGGCAAGATATTTTGTATTATTCATATAACGAGAAAAAGCTTCCTTGCGCCATGTTGTATTTTCCCATCGATCTGCAGTGTTTTCGGGATATTCTGTATGAGAAGCGGGAGAAGGAACCTCAATATTCAATACGGCTCTCTCGTCAAAATCGTGCTTCCAAAACGCGTTATATTTTGCTTTAATTTCGTTATTCATGTTAACCGCTCCTTTTATTAACTTTATTACAAATCATTTTAACATACTGATGTAAATTCTGTCTATTAAATTTTTACATTAAAAATGCGCCGGAAAAATATGTGACAGTATTCACGCCGTTTATATATTTTAAACCGCTTACTTCTTCAATTTTTGAGACAAAAATACCGTACGCTTCGAGGGAAGCAAGAGCGTTATCAGGATCACGGCACGGCTCTTTTGTGATAGCGCCGCATGTTTCGCATAACGTACAGCCGCCTGCCGCGAGTATTACGCAATTTTCGCGCCCGATCTCTTTGTAAATCTGTCTGGAAATCTTAAAAGTCTGCTCATTATGTTTTCGGTGAGCTTCTGTCATTCCTTCAAAATCAAAAGAATCCTCAAGCTTGTAAATATTTTGCCAGATAAATGCCCTCTTAAAAGTTTTTAATCTTTCAATTAAAACAGAAACTTCGCCAACTAACGGCGGGCAGGTGTAATTGCGTCCGAAGCATCCGCAGCTGTTTTTTTCGCATAACTCCCTGAGTTCGGGGACAAAAACCAGACCGGAAACCGGAATTTCTTCGGCTTTAGAAGCGCCTTGATCCAAACATAATTTTACAATGTCCATTTTTTCTTCCTTTTAAAAAAACATATAATCTGTAAACATATCGTTAAATCCGGGATACTCGGCTAAATTAATTTCCTTAAAAAAAGAAAATAATTTTTTAATGTCTTCTTTTGCGGCGGATGGAGATAACAGTAAACGAACAGCGCCTCCAAGAGATGAATTACCTGCGGAAATAGTCTTTGATGCAAGCTCGGAAGGAATCAGTCCGATATCGACTGCGTCAGTTACATTCATCGCCTGCCCGATGCCTCCCGCAAGAAAAACTGTATCAATACTGTTGTAATCTAAATTTGAAGCATGCAGTAATATTTCCAGCCCTGACCGAACAGCAGACTTTGCAAGCTGTAAATCGCGGATTTGTTTTTGAGAAAAAATAATTTTTTCATCATTTTTCTCATTTATTGTTTCATCTAACAATCCTGTTTCGTCAATTTTTTTATCGCGCAGTAAATCAGCTAAATTTTTAATGACAGAAGAAGCTCCGCCGCCTGAAGCAGATCCTTCAAACGCAGGACCTGCCGCTGTTGAAGTGACAATTAAATTTCCTTCGTTGTAAAGCGCCATCTCTCCGTTTGTGCCGAGGTCTATCAATATAAAACGCTTTTTCTGCTGAGTCATCACATATAAAAGACCGGATGTAATATCGCTGCCGACAAAGGCTGCGAACCATGGAACAAAAATTACAGGAAGAGATGGAGCAAAAGTATTATCAGAAAAAACTTCTCCGTATTTATATCTTTCGGCAAGCGAATACTTGGGTTTAAAAGGAACTACTCCCAAACTTTCGCAGGGAAAACCAAGAAGGAGATAAATTATCGTGGTGTTGCCTGTAATGATAATTTCGTTTAATTGCTGACCTTTAATGGTTTGCGTCAGGGTATTAAAACCGCCTGCGATTTTTTCTGTTATCATTGACTGCATTTCATTTAAATGTCCTTCGTTTGCCGCTTTAATTCGCGATATAACATCAGGTCCGAACTGCCGCTGAGGATTCATAAAACTGTGCCGTGCTTTTATTGTGCCCGAAGAGAGATCGAGGAGAGCCATTACAACAGTTGTAGTGCCGATATCAACTGCTATACCGAATCCTTCGCGTTTTTCGCTTGAAATTCGCAGATTATAAGAATCTAGTATTGAAAAATTACCGCACTTTCCGCAGGTAATGCAGTTTCCGGCGCAATTATCGATCATAAAAATTTATTATATCATAATAGTAAAAAAAATATTACTTTGTTTAATAAATCTGTTATAATTAAGTTAATAGATTTTTTGGAGGTGTTTTATGAGTGATATTTTAAAACAAATTTCTGCGGAATTACAAAACGGAAAAGCGAAAATAGTAAAGGAACTTACAGAGCAGGCTTTAACTCAGGGGATCCCTGTAAAAGACATTCTGGATAAGGGGCTGCTTGCGGGTATGGATGTAATTGCGGTTAAGTTTACAAATAACGAAGTTTTTGTGCCGGAAGTTTTAATCGCGGCAAGAGCGTTAAAAATGGGAACCGATGTATTAAAACCTCATCTTGCGCAAAGCGGAGTAAAACCAATCGGCAAGGCGCTTATCGGAACTGTAAAGGGCGACCTTCATGACATCGGTAAAAATCTGGTGCGCATGATGCTGGAAGGGAAGGGTATCGAAGTTATCGATCTTGGAGTTGATGTTGCACCTGAAAAATTTGTCGAGGAATACAAGACAAGCAAAGCCGATATCATCGCTTGCAGCGCGCTTCTTACCACAACAATGAACGAAATGAAAAATGTTGTTGACGCTTTTAAATCCGAAAATTTAAGGGATAAAGTTACTATCATGATCGGAGGCGCTCCTGTTACAGAAAGTTTCCGCCAAAGCATCGGCGCGGATATTTATACAGCGGACGCAGCCTCAGCCGCGGAAGCCGCGAAGCAGGCAATATTAAAAAAGTGCGCATAACGTTTTTAAGGGATTAAAATGACAAGCAGAGAGAGAATTATTAAAATATTAAAACATCAACCTGTAGATAGGATTGGAATTTTTGAGCATTTTTGGCAGGATACTTACAAAGATTATATTTCCAAAGGAAAAATCCGCGATAACGAAAGCCTTGATGAGCATCTCAATCTTGATATCAATTTATTCTGGTCTTTTAATCAAATGCTCGATCTTGACTTTGCACCTGTAACAATCCGAGAAGACAGCGATACTATAACTGTTAAAGACGGTAACGGCGCTCTTTTAAGGCGGCACAAACTGCATGATACAACGCCTGAGCATGTCGATTTTTCTATTAAGGAACGCGAAGACTGGGATAAAGTCAAACACAAGTTGTTTGAAAACCCGGAACGCAGAATTAATTTTGAAGGATACCGCAATGCAAAGGTGGCGGCAAAAAAAAGCGATAGATTTTTCGCGTGGGGCGGCGTGAATGTATTTGAAAGTCTGCATCCTGTGTGCGGACATGAAAATATGCTTTGCGGCATGGCGCTCGATCCTGAATGGATCACGGAAATGGCGGAGAGTTACGCAGACCTCATTTTAAAAATGCAGGAAATTCTTTTTGAAAAGGAAGGTTATCCTGACGGAATCTGGTATTACGAAGATATGGGTTTTAAAGAAAGACCATTTATGTCGCCGAAGATGTATATGGATTTAATTTTTCCAAGCCATAAAAAAACAATTGATTACGCTCATAATAAGGGGCTGCCTGTTATCATGCACTCCTGCGGATTTGTCGAGCCATTGCTTCCCGGCATGGTCGAAGCGGGCATTGACTGTCTTCAGGTTATCGAGATCAAAGCCGGAATGGATCTGCTGCGCATCTACAAACAGTTCGGGGACAAAATCGCCCTGATGGGCGGCATCGATGTTAGAACGTTATACACAAATGACAAAAAAATAATTGATAAAGAACTAGAAAGTAAAATCCCTATTGTAAAACAAGGGTATGGCTATGTCGCTCACAGCGATCACTCAATTCCAAAAACAGTTGAATATGATACATTGCGTTACTATATGGATCGTACGCTTGAATTGGGCGCTTATTAAAGTTAAAAGGATTATTAATGACTAACAGAGAAAAATTTTTATCGGCAATTAATTTTGAAGCGAACGCAAAAATTCCCGTTGTGCATTTTGGATATTGGGATGAAACAGTAGCAAAATGGAAACAGGAAGGACACGCGGATAAAGATGACACATGGGGAGATATTTCTTCAAAGCTTGGATTTGATTTCGGATTCGGCGAATGTTTCTGGTGTAACCCCGCGCTTTCTCCTCCTTTTGAAACAAAAATAATAAAAAAATTTCCCGACGGCTCCATGCATGTTTTAAACGGAGAAGGCTGCATAGAGCTTCAAAAACCCGGAGTAGTTTCGATTCCTTCCGAAATCGGACACACCTTAACGGACAGAGCTTCATGGGAAAAAGAATTCCTGCCCCGCTTAAAATTCACAGAAGACAGATTTGATTTTAATAATCTTGAACCTTATTCCAAAGGTGATTATCCTCTTGGGTTATACGCTGGCAGTTTATACGGCGTTATACGAAACTGGTTCGGAGTTGTCGGCTTAAGCTACATCGCAGTTGATGATGAAGAACTCTACGACGAAGTGATCGATACAGTCGGGAATTTATCATATAATTTAATAAAGCTGGGGCTTGAAAGAGCGGCTTCTTTAAAAATAAAATTTGATTATATTCATTTTTGGGAAGACATCTGCTTTAACACAGGCCCTCTTGTAAGCCCGCATGTTTTCGCGAAAAAAGTCGGACCTTATTATAAAAAAATAACGGAACTTGGAAAGCAATACGGTGTAAAAATATTTTCTCTTGACTGCGACGGCAAGATCGATGCGCTTCTTCCAATTTGGCTTGAAAACGGTGTCAACACTATGTTCCCAATCGAAGTCGGCACATGGAATGCAAGCCTCACGCCGTGGCGCGAACAGTACGGTAAAAAAGTTCTGGGCGTCGGCGGCATGGACAAGAGGGTATTCGCAAAAGGCCGAGATGAGATAGATAAAGAAATTGAAAGATTAAAACCTATTGTAGAACTTGGAGGTTTTATTCCCTGCCCCGATCACAGAATTCCGCCTGATGCGAATTGGGACTCGGTTATGTATTACTGCGACAAAATGAGAAAAACTTTTTCGTAAAAAAAAATAATTTACGGCACTTGATTTTATTATAAATTCTTAGTATCATAAATTAAATATTATGAATGAAGAAAGAAAAATATTATCGGTTCAGGAATTGCTTCATTTGCAAAGCGATAAACACACAAAAGATGATGTTATGCCGGATGTTGACACAAGCAAATATGTTTTGCAGCAAAAACAAAAAACAACTGTTCATAATTTTGCACCAATAGTAAAAATCTCGGATGAGCAAAGAAGACAGTTCAGTCAAGGCAATTCCGCGCAAAGTCATGACGCAATATTGGCGGAACAAGCCCGGCATGCGATAGAATTGGCGGAAAAGCACGCCAAAGAAGAAGCCGTCGAACACAAAAAAATTATTAAAGAAAAATCGATTAAATCGACCGAAGAAATAAAAGAAATTAAAAAAGAACTAAAAGCCGGAAACTTGGAGTTCGGTTTTGGCGCGCTTATCGGAGGAGCAGAGAATCTTAAAGAAACAATTTAAGCAGGTATGATCTGCAGCACCCTTTTAAATTACAGGATGGAGTAATAATGAAAAGGATAACATTAGCAGCTATATTATTTTTTATTATAACAGCCTTTGCGTATTCCCAAAATGATTGGA
>JGI24695J34938_10001152_pt1 | contig 23547 bp, 10 predicted proteins | sample TergutCo191P3_FD_34938 | JGI IMG/M metagenome (IMG submission 34938)
ACTCAAAGGGAAATAACTTTGATACAGGCGGCAACGGCAATTCTGGAAGCGGAACGCGAACTGGAACGTTTTCTCGATCTTAGACCGGGCGGTCTTGATGATTTTTTATCATCAATTAATAAAAAAAGATAAAAGGAGCAAAAAATGAAAAAAATTATAATTATTNANCTGACACTTTTTCTTTTATTNGGATGTGACGGAAATACGGATAATTTAAAAAATGANGCGAGAAAGGTAAGGGGAACNGCCGCGTTTACGCGCGAGATGCCTGATGAAGCTTCCGGTTTCGGCAGTTTGTCTTTTTTAAGTAAAGTTGATATTACTTCTCCGCAGGAAGCTGTTATACGAAAACTAAATTTCCGCGAAGGCGATTTTGTAGGACAGGGGCAGATTGTTGTTCAGCTTGAAAATCCGCAGATTAATCTTGCTGTTGAACGCGCCGAAAATAATTATTCGCAGGCGCTGGCTGCGCGTAATCTTGCTGATTCAAGATTGCTGGAAGGAGTGTTTCAGGCTGAAGCGCAGCTTCTTGCGCTTGACAAGGCTGACATGGAACTCTCTCTTGCAAAACGAAGATGGGAGGAAGACAGGCGCAAACATTTAAATCAGGAAACTCTTTTTGAAGCCGGAGGAATTCATACAGAGGCGATTCTTGTCAGCCGTTTCAGCCTGGATTCTGAATGGGAGCAGATTCAACTGCTCGAAAGGGAGCTCGAAATAAGAAGGATCGGATTCCGTGACCAGGATATTGTCAAGGCAGGGATTCCTGTTCCGTTAGACGAAACAGAAAAAAAGAACGCGATTGTCTTATTGATGACTTCAAGTCTGAGAGCGGAACTTGAAGCCGCGAACGCAAGGCTTCAAGCCGCGTCAAAAGAAATGGCTTCTGCAAATATCGCTTTTTCCGAATTGACGGTACGGAGTCCTGCGTCTGGAGTTGTCGGAGCGAGATACCTTGAAGAAGGAGAACGGGTGCGCCCTCAGGATAAAATTATCAGCTTAATTGATACCGCATCGTTATACGCAATATTTCCGGTGCGCGAGAAAGACGCGCTGCGGATGGAAAAAGGAATGGCGGCTTCTGTTTTAATTGACGGAACGGGAGAAACAAGAGCCGGAATTGTCGATCTGATTTATCCGCAGGCGGACAGTCAGAGCCTGAGTTTTCTCGTGCGTGTTTTATTAAATGATTCCGCCGCGCAGAACGAAAATAAATTGAAACCCGGAATGTTTACCCGCGTTACGGTAAATCTCAGATCTCCCAGAAAAGCTGTTTTTATTCCCGAATCATCAATCTTTAACATAAAAAATAATGAAGGAAGCGTTTTTGTCATAAACGGAACAGCGCTTGCCGAGCGGAAAATAAATCTTGGGACAGCATACGGCGAAGAGCGCGAAGTAACAGGAGGATTGAATGCCGGAGAAATTCTTGTAGCGCGTCCTGATTCTGATTTAAAGGAAGGAACAAATGTCGCAATTACAGAATAAATTCTGCGTAACGTTATGCGCAATATTGTTTCTCTCCTGCGGTTTTATTGATCTGCGCCAAATTGAAATAGGCATGGAACCCGCAGAAACAGATTCTGTTTTAGCCGGACAGTACAGTCCTGTAATAATCAAATTTGACACTGAAATGATAAAAAATGAGACAGAAGGAATTTTGCAGATTAATTCTGAATTGGGCGCGGTATCAGGAGATAAAATCTGGAAGGGGAATCATCTTTATTTTATTCCTGTAAACGGATGGACAGCCGGTATTCGATACACCATGAGTCTTGCAGGCTCCATGAGAGCTGCTGACGGCAGGGAAGCGCGTATTGAACGTTTTATATCATTTTATGCGATTAATAAAAATGAGCCTCCTTTGCTGGAATGGCACAGTCCTTCTGCCGGAGCGTCTGTCGGAACAAATTTTGCCGCGCTGGAATTTTGTTTTTCGCGTTCCATGGACAGATTAAGCGCGGAATCAGCTTTTTCAATTGACGGAGGTAGCGGTAAAAGTTTTGAATGGTCAGATGACAATAGAATTTTAAAAGTTAAACTTGAAAAAGCGCTTTCTCCTTGGCTTTTGTATCAATGGAATATAAAAGATTCCGCCAAAAGCGCCGACGGTGTTCCTCTTGCGAAAACATATTCAGGTTTCTTTACGACCGATTTTGATCAGACGCTGCCTGCTGTTACGCGCATTTATCCTGTGCAGAACGCGGACGGTACCTGGTATCAAACAGGATTATGTATCGAAACAGGTTTAGGGCTTGGACAGGGAATCGCTGTCGAGTTCAGCAAACCAATGGGAGAAAATGTTCTGCGCTCTCTGCGCTTTGAACCTTCTCTCTCAGGCAGAGCCGAGTTTCTGTCAGATAAAAGCATTGTGTATATTTTCTCCAAAGAGCCCGAAGGTGAGACTGAATATACTTTGACAGTTTCAGGCGACGCTAAGGACAGCGAAGGCTTAAAGTTAGGTGAAGAGCATAAAATCAATTTTATTCCTGATATTCCGTATTTAAAAGTTTTATCTTTAAGAATTGACGATAATGTGTTTTACGCTGACGCTTTGGAAGAAAAAACGCTGAAGATTCATGCCGAGCAGGGAACGGGAAATTTTAATTTATCAATTCATTTTTCTCTGATGTTCAGTTTTGAAGAAAAACAAAATACGCCGCAGCGAATAATCCTCTCTCCTTTTTTTCCGGGAATCCTTGCGCCTGTTGCGGTTCAATATGTTAACTGGGTTTCCGATGATCGCCTGTTCATTAGGTGGGAAGGTTTAACAGCATCGCAGGAAGTTCCGCATTATTACAGGCTGACCATTCCCGGCGGAAAAGGCGGAATAAGTTCAGAAACAGGGATTTATATGAAAAACGACTCAGTTTTTTATCTGGAGGCTGTCAGATGAAAACTAAAATATTTATAATGTTTTTTGTTAGTATATTATTTTTTAGCGCATGCGATATTTTAAGGTTATCACGCTTTGAAGTAGCGTCATGGACGCCCGGAGGCGGCTATCATTCCGAAGTGGAAGAGATTAACATAATTCTTTGTTTTTCAGGCGATCCTGATAAATCAAGCGTAGAGAGAAACTTTTCTTTAACCTGTGACGGAGATCGAATAAGAGGAAAATTTCTCTGGAGCGGAAGAAATTTGACATATTCTCCGCTGACGCCGCTGGAGATAAATAAAAATTACATTATAAGCGTTTCATCAGAAGCTCATGATATAAACGGTCTTTCTATGGATGAGACGTTTTACGGCGGTTTTACGACAAGACCGGATAATTCACGCCCTGTTTTGCTTTCATGTTATCCTCCGTTATATGAAAATATTGCCGATCCTGAAATGAAAGTCAGACTGGAGTATTCCGAGCCTGTGTCTCTGAAAACGTTATACGAAAATGTTTCATTTTATCCTTCAATGAACGGTTTGTGGAAACTTGATGATAATGGGAATTCGGCGGTGTTTTCACCGGCGGAGCCGTGGACGCGGAATAACCGCTATGAGATACGAATTTCATCATCGCTGACAGATAACAACGGAATGAATACCGGAAATGATTTTACAAGTATTTTTACTACAGGAAATAATATTGAAAAACCGTATTTATTAAACGTTATGCGAATTGCAAAAGACGGCGCTGCTTTTGAATTGATTCAGGATAGAGTATACAGCGGCGCCGGACAACTTAAAACAGAGAATCAAAATTGGGAAAAGGATGATAAGTTTTTACTGGTTTTTTCCAAACCTGTTGACTCAAGTTCTGTAAAAAATTATATAAGCGCCGATGATGCTCCGAATCTTGTAATGGATACTCCGGCGTGTTTTACTTCGGAGATTATTTTCCGGTTTGAAAATCCGCCGGTTTATGACAGCAGATTCTCATTGAGAATAAAATCCGGAATTAAAGATGATGAAGGGAATGAAAGCAAAGATGAATATTTATTCAGGGTTGTCGCAAACGGAAAACATTCCAGACCGCCTGTATTGACTGGTATAAGAATGCCGATGGCTCCCGGCAATGAAACTGATCATAAGTTAAAGTTTTTCGGTGAAAGTTCGCTTTATGAAATTATTCCAATAACGAACGAAAATTATCCTTCGGGCGAGAGTATTAAAACATGGATCGAATTATATTTTGAAACCGCGGAAGGAGCGTCTGTCGATTTGTTTTCATTGATGGAACTTTTTCGAATGGAGACAAGCAACAATGTTGTCACATTCTCGGCGCGTCAGGTTAAAGACAGCAGCTTTTCAGCTAACGATCCGCATCCTGGAATGGAAAACAATCAAAGAATAGAAATTAACGGAAATCTTGTTAACTCGACATTTTTTGGAATAATTAATTTTCAGATTGCTTCTGGGCTGCGTGATAATTTAGGCAACAGAAATAATAAGCCGCAAAGAATATCGCTTATAAAGTAGGAGACCATGAGAGGACTAATAAAACTTTTTGTACGCCGTCCTGTTACGGTTGTAATGATTCTTGCGGCGTTAGTTATCGCGGCGGTTTTTTCTCTTTTCTCGCTTCCTGTAAACAGGCTGCCCGAATTTTCTGTGCCGAGAGTTACCGTGGAAACTTTGTACCAAGGCATGGCGGCTAACGAAATAAGAAGCATGGTAACAATTCCGCTTGAGGACGGACTTTCTCCTGTTAAAGGTCTTGAAAGAATGAGGAGCGTTTCGCGTGATAACCGTTCGCTTATCAGCCTTGATTTTCGATGGGGAATTGATCCGATGGCTGCGTCTGTTCTTGTACGCGAAGCTGTAGACGCGGTTTATCCCGGTCTTCCCGAAGGAGTGAAAAAGCCGTCCGTAACAACCGGCGATGCGGGGAGCGAAGCCCACGCGGTGATCGCTGTAAGTTCGCGTAACGGCAGCGGAGAGTTTGCGCGCAAACTTGCCGAGTACGAAATACAGGCGCGTTTGCGGAGAATTGACGGAGTAGGCTCTGTCGTTATCGCCGGCGGAGAAAAATCAGAAGAAAAACTTTTACTCGATGTGCACCGGCTTGCAGCTCTGGGGCTATCGCCTTCTGGTTTTTCAAATCTTCTTGCCCAGGAGACAGCTGATATTCCCGCAGGAAATGCGCGCGAAGGCAACATGGAGCTAGTCATTGTAAGTTCAGGAAAACCTGATTCAATTTCTGAACTTTCAAAAATAATTCTTCCCGCAGGCGCTTTAAGGGTTGAAGACGCGGGTGAAATTTATTCATCCGCCGCGCGGCGGGAGAGCATATTTGTTTACGGCGGAAAAGAAGCCGCAGGTCTTGAAATTTACCGAAGACCCGGCAGCGATCCTCTCCGCCTGTCCCGTGAAATCAAAAAAAAAATTGATGAAGCGTCTGCGCTTTTTTCGCGTGATGCGCAAATCGAAATTGTGACAGATTCATCGCGCTCTCTTTTAATCGGAATAACAGGTTTAATAATATCCGCGGTTCTCGGCGCAGCCGCGGTTGTTACTGTGCTTGCTCTTTTTATAAAGCGGCTGAAATACAGCCTGCTTGCCGCATTGTCAATTCCTGTTTCGATTGCCGCGGGTATTTGCGTGCTCTCCGTTACGGGCAAATCTTTAAACAGCATGAGCCTTTCCGGGCTAGCCATGGGAATCGGACTTGTTTCTGATATCAGCGTAATAGTTCTGGATTTGCTTAACAGAAATTTTCGAAAGAGAGTATCATCTCCGATGCCTGAAGAAATCACAGACAGCGCTTTTTCAATCGCTGGATCAAGCGTCGCGTCAACATTAACGACAGCGCTTGTTTTCGCGCCGATTATCATGCTGCCGGGTCCTTTGGGAAGCCTGTTCGGCGATATTGCCGTCTCGCTTGTCGCGGGCACTGCGGCAGGATGGTTTTACGCGCAATTTTGTCTTCCTTCGCTTTACTTGATGTTTTTCGGCTCTCCAATGACAGCTAACAAAAATGCCGCTGAAAGAAACGCTGTAAGTGCAGATAAAAAAAAGTCAGTTTTTAAAGACGGCAGCCTTGTAAGGAGATATGCATTTTTTCTTGCATACGCTCTGCGTCATCCTGGTAAACTATTTGCCTCAGCTATAGCGTTAAGTTTTTTAGGTATCCTTACGCTTTTGATGCGGCCTGTGGTTTTCATAAATCCTGATGACGCGCAAGAAGTGTGGGTTTCGGTTACTTCCTCCCCCGGTACCATGTTGGAATCAATGATAAATTGTTCCATAGAAACCTCGCGAATTTTATCAGGGCTGCCGTCTGTAAAAACTGTATATGGAAGAGCCGGCGCGGAAGAAGATGATGTAAGCCGCAGGGCGGACATTGATTACAGGAAAGAAGAATTAATTCTGCGCTGTGTTTTGGAAAGGGGAATAAAGCCGGATCGCGCGTTAGCTGAAATTAAATCGGCGATGGAACAGCATCTGGAGGCGCCGTTTACGGCTTTTTTTCCAAAAGACAGGGCGGAAACCCTCTTGGGATTATCAGCCGGTAGAACTTTTGTAATTAAGGGAAAAGACAGGGAAGAGTTACTCGAACATTTACAAACTGTCCGCGCGGTTTTTGCCGCGCAGGATTCTTTAAAAACTCAATCAGTTGCTGTTAACTATCGTCCTCTTGGACAAAGACCTGAGCTGCGGCTGTATCCGAACAGGGAAGCATCCGCGTATCTTTCAATACCTGCCGCGCAGACAGCACAAACGCTCTATATCCTTAACGAAGGAGTTGTCGCGGTGAGGCTTGAAATCGAAGGAAGACCTCTTGATGTGCGCGTAACGGGCGGCAGGCAGAAAAACGTCGATACAATTCAGCAGATTGAAAATACGCCGCTGAAAACCGCGCAGGAAAAAACAGTGTTCCTCGGCTCTCTTGTAAATATAGAGCGAAGAGAAGCGGAAGCGTCTCTTGCGCGCCTTGATCGATCTGATGTTATCTATTCTGATATCGCCGCAGGGGAAAAAATTCCCGATGCAGTTAAAAAATTAACCGCGCAATTTTCCTGGTTTGAAGGAGCCGATGAATCTGTATTTGGCAAATACCGTAATTCGCTGATAATTTATGTTTTACTTGTCTTGATTCTTCTTTATATGGCGATGGGCGCTCAGTTTGAATCGTTTCTTCTGCCGCTTGTGCTGATGACGAGCATACCGTTTTCTCTCGCGGGAGCAGGACCTGCGCTTTTAGTTACCGGCGCGAAAATAGATTCGGGAGCTGTGCTTGGATTAACGGCTCTTTTTGGATTGGTTGTAAACAACAGCCTCCTTCTTTTTGAAATCAGCGATCAAAAAATTTGCGCCGGTCTGTCTCCAACTGCCGCGGTTTACCTCGGAGCAAATGAACGGTGTCAGGCGATCTTGATTACAATGGCGACAACTATTTTTGCTTTGCTTCCGTTAATTTTAAGTCCTTTGGGTAACTCGCAAAAATCGATGGCGGTCGCAATGATGGGAGGACTTACAGCTTCAACATTGCTCAGTCTCTTTGCGGTTCCTCCTGTTCTTATCCGCTATTTTAACTGGAAAATTCGCGGAGTAAAAAAATGAAAGAAAAGCCCTGTGTTTTAGAAAGGAAAAAGATGAGCTTGTGCATACTTGTAGGAATCTGCGCGGCAGCGTTATTCGTCATTATTAATTCTAGTGAAAAAATTAAGGAAAACACAGGAGGAGCGTTTGTTGTAAAAATAAAACATTACGGCATTGATGCCGAGGAAATGGAAAGAAGCGTTACCATTCCGCTCGAAGATGCGCTGTATTCAATTTCAGGGATACAGACAATCCAAAGTTCAAGCGAAAACAGTTTGTCAAGCGTTTTTATCAGTTTCAGCTCACGGAGATTTCAGAGCGCAAAAGGAAGGTATGAAGCTGTCCGCGACGCTGCTCAGAGAGTTTACGAAACGCTTCCGTCTTCTGCGCAGAGACCTGAAATTTTAAGTTCAGGCAACTCAAGAATTCCCGTCTGGTCTGCCGCCGTCTTGAATGACATTACGTTAGACGACAGTGTTTTAACGGCTGGTATTCTGGAAAAAATCGTAAAGCCAAGGCTTGAAAGCCTTGACGGAGCCGGAGAAGTCCTTGTTTCCGGAGCCGGAATAAAAGAAATTTATATAACTTTTGATCAGGAAAAACTCGGTATTCTTGGATTGGAACCGTCTGCGGCGGCTTCTTTTATTGCTATGAATGATTCCATTTTTTCAGGCGGAACTATCGCGCAGGGCGGCAGAGAAATAATCGTTACAGTAGACGGAAGATATTCATCGCTGGAAAAGGCTTTTATTCCGCTTGGAGAGGGAAAATTTATAGAGCTTTCGGAAATTGCCTGTATTACGGAACAGGAACGGGAGCCGGATATTCTTTCGCGTCTGAACGGCAGAAAAACCGCAAGCATCGCAATCATGGGACAGCATGATGCGGATTTGCGAAAATTATCATCTGATATAAAAAAAGAGTTAGCGGCGCTGCGTGCGTCAGATTTGAATAGCCTTGAATTTATTGTGTTATCCGATCTAGGCGCGGAAGAGGCGGCGGCTTTTAGATCAGTGCTTAACGCCGCTGTGTTAGGTGCAATTATGGCGGCGGTTATCAGTTTTTTACTAAATAGAAACAGTAATTTCTTTACAGCCGGTTTTTTCTGCGCTCTCGCGATTCCTCTAATCTGTCTAATATCAGCCGCGATTCTTTCGGCAGGAGGCTTTTTACTTGACAGGCTGCTGCTTGCGGGAATTGCAGCCGGAGTAGGAACGGCAATTGACGCTGTAATTCTCTGTTCGGAAAGACTGCGCAAATGCAAAGATTATAAATCAGCTTCCGCGTCATTATCTTCGCTGACAGGACCGTTAATCGCAGGCGGCGCGACTACAGTGGCGGCGCTGATTCCGCTCTCGGCGGCTGAAGAGAGCGGAGTGAGGATAATCGCAAGCGCGATAGCGGTTGTTACAGCTACAGCTCTTGTTTTGAGCCTGACAATTCTTCCGCCGCTTTTGCTTTGGGAACTTAACAGCGGCAGGAAAATTCCTTTTGTTAAATTGCCTGTATTTCTCAAACAGGTAATAAATTATATTTCGCATAACGTATGCAGGGTTTTTGCCGCTGTTGTAAGGTATTGCGTTTGTTATCCTGCGGTTGTTCTGACTGTCAGCATCGGTGTCACTGTTTCAGCAGTTTTTTTGTTATTCGCAAAAGGAGCGGATGCGGGCAGTATAACTTCCGAAGATTCTGTTTACGGGCAGGTTGAGTTTGACGGCGGACTGCTTGCGGAAGAGGCTGACAGGCTTCTTACTCTTTACAGCGGACAGCTTTTGCAGATGCCAGGAATTAAAAATATTGAAACAGGCGCGCGGACAGGTTCAGGCTCGCTGATGATTTCTTTTGATCCAAAACAAACACAGGCTCATCTTGTAAAGGAGACCGCAAAGCAAATTAATATTCCAGGCGGTTTTATTTTTTTTCATGATAATTCGCTGAAGGATCGATACTGGGAAATATTTGTTTACGGCGATGAAGATCAAAAATGCAGGGAGATTGCGGAAGAACTTGCTTCCGCCTGCGCCGCTAATCCGCTGATTCGAGAAAGAGTGCTTAATTTTAAACAGGGCAGTAAAAAATTGATAATGATCCCTGACAGAGAAATTTTCGCGGAAACAAAAACAGGTTTTTCAAATGCAGCTAACAGGCTGCGGTTAAACGTGTACGCTCCTGTAGCGTATAAGAGAATGTCGCCGGACGGAGAAACTGATGTAAGGATAAGAACCGGCGCAAATGTTATGCGTCAATCAAGAGATGATGTTATGAAGGCTCTTGTGAGATCCGGCAGTGAAGATTCAATTTCTGCGTTGCGCATTGATGCGCTCATGAAAGCAAAAGAAGAGACAGAGCCTTCCAGCATTAGAAGAGACAACAGGCGCAGATCAGCTTCAATTACAATTTCCACAAAGCCTATGGATCCGCGCAGGGTAAAAAAAGAATTAAATAATATTTTTGAAAAACAGGATTTGCCTCCCGGTTATTCGGTTGAATTTGATCCTGAAGCAATCAGACAAAGCGAAGGTTTATCAGCAACCGTGCTTTCGCTTGTTACGGCAATTATTTTTTGTTACATGATTATCGCTGCAATTAACGAATCTTTTTTTGTCCCGTTACTCGTTCTTTCCGCCGTCCCGTCTTCGCTGGCGGTTCCGGCAATATGCCTTGTGTTATCCGGCAGCGCGTATAATTCAGCTGTTGCCTGCGCGTTTATCGCGGTAAGCGGAATGACAGTTAACGCTGCAATACTCTGCGTTGACGGAATTAAATCGCGGATAAAAACAGGAGCCGGGAAATCAGCCTTATGCATTTATCTGGCTCTAAGAAAAAAAATTCCGGCTCTCCTGGCGACAACAGGAACAACAGTCGCAGGCGCTGTTCCGTTCCTTTTTCTCACGGAAGGAGCGAATATGCTGATACGGACATTGTCGCTTGTAGGAGCTCTTGGAGTAACGTGCTCATGTATTTGTTCAATGACAATCATACCGTCGTTTTTATCAATCACAAATAAAAATTATTCCGCTTGAGCGGAATATAAAAATTTTCCGGAGTAAAAAAATGATTCTCAAATGTTTAAACAAAACAATAACTGTATTTTTAACATTAATATTTATAATCGGATTATTTCCGCCAGCGGTGTTTGCGCAGCCAAATAAATCCTCAGAGTTAGGTGAAATCAAAGGATTTAACAGATCTGTTTTTGACAGCCACTTCAGCAGGGCGGACAGGGAATTAAATCCCGAACACTGGCTGAAGGAAGCGAGATTTGGTTTAACGCAGGCTATATGCGCGTGGGAATTAACAGCAAACAATTTTTACGATAATCCCCTGCTTTTTAAAGAAGCCAAAAACCAATTGGAGAAATGGAGTAACGAAGAGCTGGAAAAACGTTTTTCGCAGTGGCTCCTTGGACGATTTTTCGGCGAAGCGTCTGAAAAATCAATGATGGATATTTCTAAAACTTTCAGCGAAAGTCAAAAAAATTATTTGTGGCACCTGGATGATGAAGGTAATATTATTTTTGATGAAAAAACCGGCGATCCTATGATTGTCCGTCCTAATGAAGAAGACAGGGACTATTCAAATGATTTGTTAATATGGCGCGGCGAAGCCGATGATATTATCAATATTAAAAGCGCTTTTTATGATAACATCATGATAAATTTATTTCCGGAGCTTCTTGCCTATATCCCGCTTGAGTTACGCGAAACAATGGGAGAAGTTATTTCTGAAACTGTTACCGGCAGGAAAACCGCTGTTAAAAATGAGTTTGAAAATATCGCAGCCAGGGAAGAAAGTATTTTTACAAGCAGGAGGACAAGGGATATATTGAGTCTGCGCAGTAAAAATGAATATGAAGCGGCGCGTTTATACACAGAAAGATTAATAACTGAAACAGAAACTGTATGTAACACGGGAATTGATGAGATAAAGACAAAAATTGAGCAGGCTGCCGCAGGCACCGGAGACCTTGCTGTGTTAGGTGAAGAATGGCTTAGCCTGTACAAGGAACAGTTTGAAAGGGGATTGAAAGCGTGGGAAGAAGCGGAGGAAAGATTTTTTATAAGGAGGATTGAATGGGAGCAGGAATCTTTTAAATTATTTTCCGAAGGAGAAGAAATATGGCTTGCGGCGTTTAATCAATTTGAAGAGGAGCGGAATAAATGGGAGTTAAAAGCAAAGGAGTTATTTCATAGCGGCGAACTGATGTTTTTAAATCTCTCGGATGAATTTAACAGAAATATTGAAGAAGCAAAAAAAGAATTTTACGCGAATATGGAAATGCGCACCGGAGAAGGAACAGCGAAGGTAAAAGCGATTATCGATATGTATCTTCTCTGCGCGTCCGCCGCTATTACAGCGAAAGAGAACGCCGGGTTTTGGCGCGATCAGAACAATGAAGTTGAAATGAATAAGTCTAACGAAATGTATTTGTCATACATGGAAAAAGCTCTTGATGCGCGGAATAGAATTTTATCTGATTATGCCGATCTGCTCGGTACAGGCGCGTTAAAAGACATTCTTTCTGATGACGTATCCAGCGAAGATTTTTGTCTTGATGAGTATCAGATCGCTCTTGTCAGGGCAAAGGCTCTTGTTCAGTACTGGGAAAGAAAAACTGAAATCGCACAAGCCGTTATGAGCTACGCAAACGAATTAAGCGCCGGAAGAATGACGGAAGCTGAAGGGATACGGGCATGGGAAGAAGCGAAAAACGAATATAACCGCGCTCTTGCGTTTTATGAAGCTGAACTCGCGAAACTAAATTCGACAGGAGATGAATTGCGCATCAACCGCGAAGCGCTGCAGGAACTGACGCGAAAAATGATTGAAGAAGAAGAGAAATTAATGCAGTTAAATTCGGATTATCTTTCGCTTGTTTCGTTTGCCGCAGTTAACCGTCAAACTTATTACTATAATGAATATAAAATAAAATATAATAATTTGGCGGAAACTTATAAATTACTTCAAAAGACGGGAATAAATTCTGATTATTGGAATATACTGGAAAATGGAGCGTTATGGGAAATTGCGGAAAGAAATGAAAATGCCGGATTAATCCGCAGTATATTTGATAATGGAACGGAGCTTTCTGTTGAAGAGATTGAAGTTCTTGCGGAACAATTAAAGTCCCTTGATCAAGCGGCGTCAAAAGAAAATCTGTTAAATGTATTAAGTTCCCTTTCACGGTTATTTAACGATTACGGCATAAATACAAGTAATAATATTCTGCCCGGTATTAATATCATTTGCGAAGCGATTTTATCGGAGAATGGAAATTTTGTGCAAAATACAGTTCGTTTTATTAATAAATTCAACAATTGTTTAACAAATCTTCCCGAATGGCTTGGATATGAAATTGAAAACTGGCTGAGCTCTTTTATTGAATATACGGCGATAAAAGCGTTTAAATCAGGGTTTTTTCCGGAGAGTAAAACTGATGAATTGGCGCTTGATTATGAAGAAATGTATGCAGAGTATATCGAGTTATATTATTATGCGGTTTCTCTTGATGATATAGATGCTTTAACGGCTGAAACGTTAAACGAAAAATTTAATGAAATCATGGAAAAAATGTCGTCAATATATTACGCGGATCTGGTTACAGCGGCATGGGAAAAATACAAAGCTGCTTCCGGGTCAAATGAAAAACACTGGCGGCAGTATCTGCTTGATGAGTATAAAATTGAAGCTGAGCCGGCTCTTGTTTTATCATCAACATTGATGGACGGCTTTTTAACAGACGCGCTTATAATCGCAAATTATTTCTCTAACAGGTTAAATGATGCGTTTAATATTTATTCGCAGATAAATACGCATGCGCCGCCTGAAAATGCCGGGTATTATTATGAATTGTATTTAAATGGAATTTACAATAATTCGCTTCTTCTAAATTCGCTGGAAACTTATCACGCGGAAATTATCAGTATAATAGAAAATTATAAGTTATACGGATTAACCAAAGAAGAAACGGATGAAAGACTGGCTGATATGAAAAAAAACATTAAAATTCAGGAGGACACATACGAAGCTGTAAGGATTAAGTATCTGAAGGAAGCTGATAAGTTTTTTAAAACCGGAACGTTATACGATGAGCAATACGATTTGTCAAATATAGCGTATAAGAACGCCGATTATAAACGCTTTGAATATGAAAAGCAGGACGCGATACAAAGATGGGCGGGAACAGCTTATCTAAATACCGGCGATATAGATTTTGAAAAGTGCAGGGAAAAATTATCAAAAGCGCAAATTGTTTTGGATGTGTTATCTGATCTTTACGGCAATGAAGAAAAACGGATGTATGAAAGTCCTGAATATGACGCGTTGTATTCGGCGTATGAACAAAGCTTCAGCAGAAAGATTAAAGTTATGGAAGCTGTAGAAATTTTAACCTCTGCCATTGCGCAGGAAAAAACCTTAAACGAAAAATATTATTCACAGTATTATTATTCACTTATGAATTTAGGTTACGTTGATCAAAAATACCATGATTATTTTCTGCCTGGTGAGCAGGCAGACTGGAATGTAATGAATATTATCACTTTGGAAAACAATCGTTTGGCTTTTTACGCAGATGATTCAATGAATCTTTCGGGTTTAAATGAACTTGAAGCGAAAATGCTTGATATTTTCTTTAATGCAGGCATTATGCCTGAGGGTGAGCGGTTCAACATTACTCAGTATGAAAAATCATTGCGGGAATTATGCGAAAGAATTTCCGGGTATCTTACAAATGATAAAAAATTTGAACAATGGAGCCTTGCAAGAGATTATCTTATAAAATCATTTATAAATGAAAATAAAGATTTAAAGTTCTTGTCCAAATTTTTTTCTGGTCTCGGACAATTTGATACTGGAGGTTCGCTGAGAAATTTAAATATTGTAAAAGAAATTATTATTATAGTAAGCGTTCATGAAAATTTATTTTCTTCCATTAAAAATAATACTGTTATTCAAAATGCTGATAAAATGTACCATGACGCGTGGGAAAGTTTAACAGAGGAAGAAAAAGCGGATCTGGAGTATTATGTTATTCTGACATTGTCAGGTACCGGTAATGACTATTTGAAAGGTTTTTCTGAAGTTTATACAAATGAGGTGTATAAGCAGGCGTATAGTCATGTTAATTATTATTATACAAAAGCAAAAAACGGCTATTCAATACCGTTAATAGGACTGTTTTTTACTGAAATGTATAAAGTCAACAGTAATACTTTGAATAAAATTAAAAACATAAAAGATGTTACGCAAAATAATATTAATAATTGGATAAACGGTTTAAAAGAAAATTTATCATCTATAGATAATTATGCTTCGATATATAAAAATTCCTGCAAAATGCTGGATATCTATGAAGCCAAAAAAGGGGAAGGGCAAAGCATTAAGTGGGAAGATATTGAATTAACGCTTAAAACAACAGAAAGAATGAATGAAAAAGAGATAGCTGTATTGAAAACATATTGGGATACAATGCAGAAAAATACTGGTAATAAATATTATAATTCAATTGATGCGTTAATGGCAATGTTTTCATGGGCTTCTAAGGAGGAGATAAGTGATAAAAACGCTCTTGAAAATAAATGGCTTGCTGATTCATATAATCAAAAGAATAATGAATATAATTTTTTATCGGCTGCTGATAATTATATTGCAGGTAAAATAAATACGGCGGAATTAAAAACAGCGGCAGAAAACGCCTATGGAAAAAATGCACCTGCATGGAAAAATCATTTGAATAATAAACACGCGGTATTAGTTAAAAATCTGTCAATTTATATGAACACAGGTTTCAATTTTTCTTCGGAGTTTGGTATTCTGGGAGATGTTATTGGTTCGTTAACGGAAAAAACCCTGGAGAGCAGATACCTTTCCGAGTACAATGCAAGAGAGGCGCAATGGCAGAATACTTTAAATGATTTAATGGAAAAATATTACGAATGGCAGAATTCTTCGGCGATTATTCTTGAAAACGGAAGAACAGACTGGATTAATAGTTCCGGTAAAATGGAAGAAGCATATAAAAAATGGAAATTAAATTTTCAGAATGAATATGAAAGAATTAATCAAGAGTGGTCAGAGGCTTACCTTACGGGACTTGAAGACAAGGAAAAATGGATTTTACAGGCGGCAGATGCAGCAGATCAATCGTCAGCAGAATCGTTCCTTTCGCTCGTCGGTAAAGAAGGCGAACGTTTGTCGCGGTTTATGGATATGAGGGAACCGTTTGGCATAAGAAAAGCTGTTCCTCAGGCGCAGTCATTGATGGAAGATTTGCTGAAATCATCAGGAATATACAATATGTCCGCAGCTTTTGGAGCATTATCGGGCATCGCGGGTTCTGTATCTGTTATAACAAGAGGCGGAATAAGCGGACATAATTCGTGGGATTCAGCCCTGATTCGAGGCGCAGCCTCTGAAATTGCAAAAAAAACAAATGAAGAAATTGCGAATAACGAAGCCAGAAAACTTGCTTACAGAGCCGGCTTGGCTGCGGCGGAAGCAATTAAAGAATTAACCGCAAATGTAGATGCAGCCAATAAAAATTTCAGGGATGGCATGGATAATCATTTTGTTTTTAACGGACTTTGGGCAAAAAGAGAAAATGGTTATGTGAAAGAAATAATTAAGGGGTCTACGCTTTTTAATCCTGTCATTACAAAAATGGTTACTATTCAAGGATTTAATGATTATGTAATGGAACCTGTTAAGTTAAAAACAAACACGGATGAAAATTATCTTGCAACCCTGAATTCCATTGCAATACACGCGTTACTCGAAAATATTTACGCCGAACTTGACAGCGTTGCCGTTGATATTTTCGGGATAGGAGAAGAAACAAAAAAAATCAGCAGAAACCGCGAACAGTCTCCTGGAAAATTCGGTGCGTACATCGGATACAGCCCGGCGGTAAAACCATCAGGTGAGATCGGCAATAAAAGAAATGAAATGTTTTATGATGAAGGCTCCGGAGAACTCGGCCGTCTTATGTCTGAATTTATTTATTGGAAGGTCGTCGATGATAAAGGTTATGCGGAATTGGCTCTGGCTCCGTGGGACAGAAGAATGTGGAATGACGAAGGAAGTTTTTTTAAAGCGATTTCTCTTCGTCAGGCAGGTCAAATTGCCGGCGCTGTAGTGTCATCTGTAGTTTTGGCTCCGTTCACAGCCGGAGCAAGCGTTGGAGCCGGAATTGGATTGACAGTCGCAATTGCGGGAGTCAATGCGGCAACAGAATTATTATTTGGAACGTTAGATGTTGCTTTCGGATACAAAACTCTTGATGAAGCCGCTTTTAACTGGAGTAAATCATTTATTACTAATTTGTCTACAGGTATTGTTTCCGGCGCGTTCAGCGGAATTTCCACGGCTGTTGTAAACAGCGCAGCCAGCACAGCCGGTAAAGTTGCTGTGCAGACATTGATGACAGGAGCGCAGACTTATACGACAACACTTGTATCATCAGCGTTAAACGGAATTACGTATGACAGCGTTAACGGTCTTGGATATAACAAAGATATTTTTAACGCCGGCATGAGCGGCATGGGAGCCGGAGTGTTTTCATCCATGACAACCGCCATGACCACATCAGCGCTTACAGCAATCAACAGCGGTTTAGATAAAAGTAAATTGACTGGTTATAATTTATTGAATAAGGAAGATATGAAAAATCTTAATGAACTTATCGGTTCTCTTGCGGGGCAGGGCGTAAATTACGCCTTTGGCAATGATATTTCGCTTAACGTCTTAAATTTAAACCTGCTTTCAGGCGGAAAACACAGTTCTGGTCTTCTGGAACTTCATCTTGGCAATGACGGCGTATCAATGAACTTCGGAACAGGAGGCGCAAATGTTAGTTTTGAAAATATATTATCTTCATTCAGAGGCGCTCAGGTTTGGAATGTAAATAACAGCATCAGTAATTACGGCAATAAAAATAATTTTGACTCATTAATTTCGCTGCGCGCCCAGTATGGTTACGGAGATAATTTGCAAAAAGAACAATTGTATGGTATATTAAATGATAATACGATACTTAACGCTAAAGCCAAAGATGATTATACAGCAATGACAGATATTGACGAAAACGGAAAAAGAACAATAAACCTCGCAGGATATCAGCAAGGAATGAGCGAAGAGGAACAATTCTTTTTAGCGGCAATTCTGGGACACGAAGCGTACAGGGACGGATATGCATCAGATGACAATTACCTTGAAACTCGATCGGCGGCAATGGCGCACACAGAAATGGCTTTAAGGATGCTTCTTGGCGGTGAAAATATTGCGTTTAACGAAAATCTTTCAAGGGACATCTCTGAATATATAGCCGCCATAATGGCAAATGACATGTCTTTATTTAGTAAATATGTAGATAGTAATTATGATTCAAGCGCTGATTTTTGGAAGCTGATGCATGACGGAAGATTGGTTAATGATAATTCAGGATGGCTGACAGATGAAATTGGTCGCCCAATCTTGAATGATGATGGTTTACAAATAGGTGCAAATGAAATAGAACAGGGGTTATTAAATATACTCTTTGGCGGAACTCATAATGTAAACTATAAAAAATATTCAGATGCTCAGGTAATATTAGCTCAAAGCTTAATGTTATCTGCAGGTATGAAGTTTACTAATAAAAATGATAATGACATACGGACCCGTTTGTGGAAGAGTAATGTGACAGGGCAATCATTAGATATGCGGGTAATAATGGAAAGAGCAGGTTCTACAGTTGCGTCCCCGGTTTTTGCCAGATATTATGAAAATAATGCTATTGCTTATGTAATGGCTACTCTTGGAATGGATAATAGCTACTCTTTTGATAATTATTTAACCTATGATGCTTCCTCTCGTTTTTATAACAAGCTGGTTCCATCAGTTTTAATGCACTTAACTTCAATGAGTCCTTTTTTAAATGCATCAGATAAATTTGAAATAATTCAAAAACATGGTGGTAACAATTATTATTATTCTAGTTACGAAAATGGCGCTCATTTTGGAACTGATTTTCGAAATAGGAGAACCGGCGACCCTATATTTATGGGAATATCCGGATCTGTTGTTTATACAGATAAGGAAGTTGCTCCTGGAGTAGGTAATGGTAATTGGATGGTTGTTGAATATGGTTATATGTTTGAAGGCTCTTTTATCGGTTCTGGGATTTATGGCGAATATATGCATATGGTTGATAAACCAGAATTTTCGAAAAATACCTATTTAAAAAGCATGCAAATTTTAGGTACAGTTGGAAATACAGGGTTTGGTGATATACCGCATTTACATTATTCAATATTTACATTTAATAAATATCCTTACTCACAATCACTTTTAAATGTTATTCTTAATAATAATACTGGAAATACTGTAACCAGTAATTATTCTGGTGAATTTAGAGGTACCTATAAAGGAATGCCATCAAAGAAAGTAACATATGATATTGAAAATTATTTAAATAGATTCTAAAACTTTATCACACCGTCTTTTATAGGCGGTGTGATAACTAATTGTTTTACAAAAGGAGTTAAAAATGAAAGTCAAACTCTTTATCTTAATTATATTTTCCGTATTATATTTAAATTGTAATGTTAAAAAATCTCAGGAAAGCAAACCAGTTATTATTGATATAAAACAAGAAGAAAAAATTAGTGTTTTTGATTTTGGTTATGATATAGTATATGCGGTTCCATTTGACGGTTTAAATTTATATTCAGAACCTAATTTTAACAGTGAATCAATAAAATATATTCCGAGAAATACTAAACTGGCAGTATTGGAAATTAATGATGAATGTGAAGTAATTAATGGAACTGATTATTATTGGTATAAGGTAGATTCCGGAAATGGAGCAGGCTGGGCTTTTAGTGATAATTTATTTGACAAACCTGTCCCAAATAAAGTTAAAAACTTAAAAATTGCAAAAATAATTGCAGGTAGCGATAATTTGATAAACGATGAAGATTGTATATATTTTATTGAAAATGCCATGCTTTATTTAAATAGAGATATACTTAAAATTTATAATGATACTTCTTTTGAATCTAATTTTACTTATACTAATTATGATGAATTTTTTTTATTTAAACACGACGAATTACCAGGTTGGTATTATTTGATCTCCGGTGATTGTGAAGAGGAAGGTTTTATTTATATTTATGAGATTTCTAGTGAATCTTTTTATGGAAATCAGGAAGAAAATGTCAGGAGTGGAAATTATTATCAATACATGCAGAATACCGAGTATGAGATTGTAATGAAGTATAATAATTTAAAAAGATACGGCCCTTTGTTATTAATAACAAATAATAATAAAACAATAGAATTTTTTGATACACGTAATGGAGGTCCTGGCGGCATAAAATATTTATTACTCGATTATTATACTAATTATGATGAATTGTTAATATTAAAACAATATTGGGAAGGCGCATCAATGTCTATATATAACATTAAGAACGATGAATTCCGATGTGAAAATATTTTTAATCCTGTCTTCAATAATTCCAGGACTTATATGGTATCGCTTGATTTTAACCAGGAAATAAGCAGTTATTCATTAAAATTATTTTCTATTAATAATGGTTTTTACAAAGAAATATATAATGATAATATTGTTGTTGATTTTGACTGGAAGTTAAATAAAGTTTTTTGGATAAATGAAAAAAATATATGTATAGATTATGGCGAAATAGGCAAAATAACAATAGAGATCGGCAATGTTATCCGTGTCATTGATAATATGCCTGCAAAAGAAACAAGTGAAACTACAGTAGAACCTCTCAATCAACAATCCGATACTTTCGCAGATCAAAGAAAACAATAAAACATGTGTGTTTTACCTATGTGTAAATTATTCGTATTACGATCCGCGTTGTAAGTGATATTTATATAACCCGAGCAAGAAACATAGGTTGTCTGTCTGTAGAATTGTAGCATAATCAACATGGGGTAGAGAGTAGCAGTTAATCTAGCAGAATGCAGCCCAAGCCTTATGACGGAACTGCGGTGTCTATAAACCAGTTAGGCGAAATAAAACATGTTTGTGTAATAATTTCTTACGGTAAGCAAATTGTTTTTTCATTTTTAATATATTGAACTTATTATTTTACTTTCATGAGATTTATCTGGAATTGCGTTTGGATAAAGATCATCCCAAACATCAAGGTAAAACTCATGCTTTAGAGCAAGAAAAGAACCCGCGGATTTTGAATAACAACCAATGGTATATTCTCTGCCAACTTCAAAATTGAAGGAAATTTTTAAATCATAGGTAAAAAAGTATAATTATTTATGAAAAAATTTACTTTTTCACTTGACTTTGACGTCGCTTTTACCTTTAGACTTTATTTTGTGGAGGTTTTTATGGAAAGACCATAAGCCAGGTTTCAAAGTTATTCAGAATATAAACAAGGACGCTTTGTTATTACGAGCAAATTGGTTTGATTCAATCAACAACAAAGGAGGATTACTCATACCGGATCTACGATGAAGATACTATTTTACGTTTAAAACAGATTGCTGTATTAAGAAAACTCAGGATACCCCTAAAATCTATCGCCGGGATATTGCTGACAGAAAATACAGCACTCGCAATTGAGGTGTTTCAGCAATATCTGAATGATATTGTGGATGAAATAACCGCGCTAACAACTATAAAAAGTATAATCCAATCTTTCATCGAGCGTCCGAATATTAAAAACTCAAAACTGCAATTGTTGGATGACGAAAGTTTATTGGAGATTGTCGATTCCATAACCACCTCTAAAATAAACTTTAAGGAGGGTAAGACGATGAGTGATCTTATCAAAACGGACGAGAAATTGAACAAGTTGACGTACAGGGACGTACGGATTGTTTATCTGTCTCCGTCTGGTGTGGGCGACTATAAATATGAAGGCGACGATCCGGAAATGAACGTATACAAAGTCGTTGATGCTTTTGTACGTAAAAGTAATCTTACGGCGAAAAACCTGACCTGTGGCATTATGGGTTTAACTCGCCGAATCCAGTAGACGAAACAGTCCGCCACGGTTATGAGGTGTTGGTGACAATTCCTGATGGTTTCTATGTGCCGGAACCCATTGTTAAAAAACACTTTGAAGGTGGATTATACGCCGCTCACATGATCCAATTTGGGGCGTTTGATGAATAGGGTCTGCTTAACCAGTGGATAGAGAGCAACGATAAATATGAATTCCGAAGCTCCGGTGATTATCGAAATATGTTTGGGTTATGGAAGAACATTTTAACTGTTTCGACCGTATGCATTTGGAGGATCCCGAAGAAGAAGGCTTCCAACTGGATCTTTTAATACCGATCAAGGAGAAAGCAAAAAGATAAAAGTAAAAATTACTGCGCATAACAGGATTGTAAACGCTTCGACGCTGGAGTATCTCGGCTTCCGTTCACCTAGGTCACTTCTTTCCCACGGCTCACTTCAGCACATTTTTGCAATCGGAACGTTAAGCGAAATCAAGTTTTTTATACTTATTGTATATTTTAATTATTTTATATTTATTAAATTATATACCTTTATCATTTTTCCATATTTTATCCTCTAATTCATTATTCTTTTTCCAGTCTTCGTAATTTTTTATTTTTGTTATATCATCGTAAAAAGCTAATTCAAATATTGATGCTCCTATTAATTGTTTATCTTTATATGTAAGATGTAACTCTTTTGAACTAATGTTCCATCCGCATTCACAGATATATTTATTATTTTCTGATGTAGAAATATTTTTTACATATTGGATATCCAATTATTTTTTGAGTATGTATTTTATTAGCAGTGATAATACTTTCTGCTCTGACATAAGATGAAATACCCAATCCTATAATAATTCATTATATAATATATTCTTGGCATCGTTTATATAAATTTTTTTAATTTTTTCATGAGTTACTCTTGATGCCCATTTTATATTATTTTCCATAAATTCTCTCTTAAATATTAATACAATATTTACAATATAACTATAATGAACAATTTGTCTATATGTTTTTTATTTGCCTATCTGTATTTCGCTTAACGTTCTAGGTAACTGATGTTTTTTTTCCCCGATAAGTAAAATGCTTCGCCTTTTACTTATCGGGAAAAAAAATGTGGTGGAATGAGGCGAGGGAGCCTTTAGGCGACCTAGCCGAACGGAACCCAAAATGCCCGAGCAGGGCATTTTGGGTTCCGTTTGTTAAGCGAAGTTGGGACGTATTTTTATTATATTTTATTCTATCTTCTTAAAATATATTTATTAAAGTGTATTTGAAAATTATTATTCTTTTGCATGTTTTATTGTATATAGACACCAAACCATGCACATTAAACAGCAATTGCAGAGTTTTCTGACTAGCATTTCATCTCGGGTAATTTTTATATTCCATGTATTACTATGTAATGCTTTAGCCGGACATTTATCCACACAAATCTTACAATTACCACATTTTGGTTTTATTGGTGAAACACTTTTGATAGTTATAAAAGGAGCTGTAGTTATTACCTTCCCTAGAACTTTAGCACATCCGAATTGATCATTAATTAGTAGATTATTTTTTCCAATAAACCCTAATCCAGCTCTGAGTGCAACCGTCTTATGAGGCAAAAGTCAAAATTTAAATTTTAAAATACTCTTGTACCCATTAAATTCCAGACGATTAGCTAATTTAATGGCAAGAGCATCCATTTTACGTTCAGGTAATATAAATTCTTGTCTTTTTGGCTTTTGACTAGTTATTATTGTGTTAATAAATTCTTTCGAAAAAATCTTACCTAATAGAACAACACAAGCATATCCATCTCCAACATCTGTCGATAATGTAGATGCATTTATAAAATTACAAAATCCGCACCATTATCTTTTATATATTGTTCCCAAATATTAATTAATTCCATATTTTTATTTTATTTCTTTATAACATATATGTCAAATGCTCACTTTAACATATTTTTTACGATCAAGCTAGTCAATATTGCGCATAACGTTCTGGGTAACTGACGTTTTGCGGTTGCGAATAAGGGCTTGCGTAGCAAGACCAGCAACCGCAAAATGTGGCGGAGAAAAACTGCACAAAGGC
>JGI24695J34938_10001159_pt1 | contig 23453 bp, 16 predicted proteins | sample TergutCo191P3_FD_34938 | JGI IMG/M metagenome (IMG submission 34938)
ACTGCGAATTGTTCAGTCCTTCACATAGTCTCTGAGACTACAACTATGCTACTATGACCTCTGCTGACTTCTTGCGGTTAACCGTTTTCGACTATGCAGGAATCTACCTCTGCATATCCGCAAGACCTCCCGAGGTAAGACATAAATCTTTCCTCTTTTACCCGCCCGATTTACTGCATAAGATTACGCTCATATTTTGGGCTTTGACTTGTTTCGTAGCCTTACCCGCTTATACAGCCTTATTATCCGGTTCGTGTTCCTCGGGTCAAGAGTTTGCTCCACCCTTCCTTCAGCTCACACCTCACGGTGCGCACCTTGGGTTTTGCTATGCGGTTGGCTATGAGTACCTCCGCTTCGGACTTTCACCGTTTAGATTTATGCCATGCTCGGCACACGACAAAACACAAAGATAAGCGCAAGCTTATCTTTGTGTTTTACTCCCTTTATTGAATTTTCGATTCCTTTGATCACCCCTCGTTCTATGCCATCCTTCACTAAGGTGATGTATAAATAACGCTGAATAGCACACTGATGATTTGTTTTGTCTGATTAATGTCCATATCTCTGTCATCGTATACAGGATAATTCTAAATTATCTTATCTAAATCATAGGGTGTGCAATAAATGAATTCTGGAAGGCTCCTTGTTCTCGCAATCCTTGGCGATCCAACACTGCCACCGGGGATTTCGCGCGCGGGTGGTATGAATCAGACAATTAAGCAACATTTACTGCTTGTTTCGCGCTTGCAACTACAGTGTACCGTTATAACTGGGGTGAGTGAATACGCAGATGCTGAATACGAAAGAATATCTCCTACAGTGGAGCTTTTCCGGATACGTCTGACTTCAGACGAAATTATAGACCAGGAATTGCTTCTTCACGCTACTGATAGAATCCTTTGTGAAATTCAAAGGATTCTATCAAATAATCGGTTTGAGATCATACACAGCTTCTATTGGTTTTCAGGATATTTAGCAAGTGTGCTTAAGGAGAAATACAAAATCCCGCTCATCCACACCGTAGTTTCTACAGCTTATGAAAAGATTGCCTCAGGAATTAAGCCTAACAGTAAGCGTCAACTCGCGTGTGAACACGCAACTTTTACTGCCGCAGACTACATACTAGCCATCACTGAGCAGGAATTCGGCAAACTAACCGACTATTACAAGATTCCCTACAATAAAATTATTGTTGTTGGTCGAAGTGTGCCTGATTTGTTCCATACTCCTCCAAGAGACGAAAGCGGATTACCTAGCAGGGTCAAAAAAACTCTGGCACTTAGAAATACTCCGACAAATGATGATGCACCGTGGTGGAACAATGGTGCTTTCATATATATAGGACGCATTCTAGAAACCAAAGGAGTTGATTATGTTATTCGTGCCTGGGTGGCACTGGCTGAAAAGCATCCAAACTGCACTCCGCCATTATGGCTTGTCGGTGGTGATCCTGATAGTATTTACATCATGCGAAAGAAGCTGATTAATATCGTTCCAAAGCTAAGTCACTATGAAAGAATGCAGCAAATTATTTGGTGGGGATATCTGGATGAGAATGGCATCAGTTCACTTATGCTTAAAGGCCTTGCACTTGTAACTCATTCAAAGTTTGAGGCAGGTGGTCGAGTTATAATCGAAGCTATGTGTCTAGGCAAACCAGTGATAACCACTCCAGAAGGGTTTGGGGCAGATTATGTGTTCGATTGGTATAATGGATTTACGGTTCAATATGGAGATGTAAAAAAATTGACAAAGTATCTTGAATGCTTCGCCCTCCACCGACTGTTGTCAAACGTTATGGGCAACTGTGCAAAAGCCTATTTTACTCAAATTGAGAGAACGTGGAACTATACAGGGATACATGAGATGCTGTACTTTGGCTATCTGCAGGGGAAAAAACTACAACTTTCATCGAAAACAAAGCCGCTCCCTAAACAATGCGATTACCACCAAAAAATTGAAATGTTGACAACTTTCCCATACTCAGTGGTGCAGTATGACAAGAAACAATGGGTAATGGTGCTTTCTGAAACAATGAAAAACCCAACAGTTTCATTTCTTTCAGAGAAAATCGCCAGTTGCAGAGCTAACATTGTATCAGTAAACTCAGACGATGGAAGGTTTATCGCAAAGCAGTTTTACAGCAGATTCAACCGTGATTGTCTGTGGAATCCGCTAGATTGCAACTCTGGACTTCATGGACGTTACCTGTTGCGAAAAGCAGTTGAGAGCAGTCGCTTCAACGGAATTTCTCCTATTGAGCAAGTTTCTGAGGTTGGCGCATTTTTCTACACTTATGATCTCGAACTTGTCGCTGTGGAAATCCTCGATGAATTCTTGAACATCATCACATTACTGGGTGAAAACGAAGTGCCAGCGATCAATTCAACATGGCATTTGGAGATGCTAAATGAATTTACAGTAGCGAACTTGTATCGATTACATAGTCAGTTTACAAAACATTGCCCTGAAGATAAATTCAATCCTGTAACATTAGAACTTGCGCTAGGCTTGTTAACACTCTGTTCGCATCCAGATGAGGATATCCATTCCGTTAGCTGCTTAAACGAAGGAACCGTGAAATTGCTGGAGACTACAAAACAAAGCACACACTTCGGTTTGGTGTATGGTAAATCGCTATGTGGTCATACGGTAAGAAAAGGTAACTCAATTTCGCTATTGCCAAGTGACTCATGGTACTATGGAGAAATGGGACCCGACCTCGTGATGACATCGTTGGAACTCAACCCTGAGAGGGGCATGCTTGACAGCCCCATGCGGACAAATAGACTATTATTGTGGCAACTGTATTTTGTCTGGCTTGAAAGTATGCGGTGCCGTTTTGGGGGAAACAGAGGAAATAAAATGAAAAATGAGCTGTTGTCAGATACAATTGCTGAGGTTAAAAACTTACTTAGACCTTGAGCATTATCCTATTGCCAATCCAGAATGAGCTACCTTTCAGCACATTTGCCAGCCCCCCATCGTTTTGAACTCTATCAAAGTCGCTCGCAAATTCAGGTTGCTTAATTTCCGCAAGCACTTTGTCAATATATTCTGATTGTGAATCATGCTTCCATATATGGTGTAACATTGCCAATATCCCGATATAGAGAATTGGGATATTCTTTTCGCTTTTAGCTGAGTTGTTGATTTGAGATGTATGCGAATCCAAGAGGTAATCTATCGTTTTTTGCGCATAGCGCAATCCGTCAGGATGATAAGAACTTTCCCTTTCAAAGCAGATACTGGCTAAATTTGCAACCGGACGCCATAAATGCGTCATATGAGTAATGTGGTTAAATAACTCGTAAGATTTTCTGAACCATTCAACAGCATCAGCTAAATTATTTCTGTACCAACATATGCAACCCATAAGATGCAGGCTACGCCCTTCTTCAACACGGTTATTAGTTCGATAAGCCGCAAGCCACGTATTCTGACACAGTTCTTCAGCCGTATCTATATCAGAGTTCATAAAGTGCATAGTTGCTATGTTATGTTCATTGTGTAACGATGGTGGTCTCGACGAACTTTGAAGAAGAACCTGTATTTTCTTAAAATATTGCAGTGCCCGCTTTGGACTGGTTCCTGTGTATTTACTTGCCCGATTTGAGTTGAGTGAGCATTGATAATCGATATCAGACTCCATTCCGTATTTGTTTGCCTCTAAAAACTCAAGGCATTTCTCCTGACTTTCTAAGTGCTTTAATGCAAGAGCAAAAAAAATGTAAAATGTACTGAGTTGATTCTTTTTCATCTGAGGGAGTGACATTCCGTTAAGAGCGTATTGCTTAAGTTCTTGGTAATTCCCGCCTGATAATGCTATACTGCATCTAATCTGAAGCAGTGACGCCTTGCGCAATGATATTTCACCACTTGAAAGTTGCTCAAGGTGAATACTGGCATCTAATTCATTAAGATATGCCGAAACTTCCGGATTATGCCCTTCTCCTACAGTGATTTTTGTTTCCGTAAGTGATGATAGCAAATAATAGCGTTGGCTCTCTGATAAGGTAATTAGCCCTTGATTGTTCCATTCATACACAAGGCATAGCAACTCCAGTGCCAAATGCTCCTCACACAGAAACTTTAAATATTCTGCATAATCTTGCCAAAAATCCTTAACAGAAATTGTATTGTCGGTAAGTTTTGCTAAGTCAAGGCGTTTCCTCCAAATGGTTGGTACATCATTTAGTTTGGAACAGACAAACCTATTCACTTCATTCGTTATTTTGAATAAATATGTTTTGGAAATGAATTTAAGATTTTGTATGCACCTTAAATAGAGCCCGTGCTTAAGCGATGCACATGCTTCGTATATACGGATGAATATTGATTGGTGAACTGAAACTTTTAAGTTATTTATTTCCTCTTGTGAAAAGAAATACGTTAATGTTTTTGTATCAAGTTGACCATCAAATAGTGCCAATAGCACTATGAGTTGCTGCACAGATGAATCGGATGAATTGAAAAAACGTTCTATCGCTTGTTCTATATAGCCTATAGCTGATATACCATATTCCAGAGAGGAACCTGACGTGGGTGTCCAGAGATCATATACAATGCTACCCTTTACAAGTTCCATACCTGTCGCCAAGTAAAGGGGAACCCCTCCAAACAACTTGACAAGAACACGTGCTTTCTCTGAGGAACATGCGGGGTCAATTTCCCTAATAAACTCAACACTATCATCATATGCATAAGGTCTGAGTTCGACACTATGTAAATACACTTTCATTCGCCTTAGTTCATAAAAAAACTCCTGCCACTGTAATTGAGACAAAGCCGGAAGACAGTCGAAATCAGTTCGCTCCTCTATAAGAAATGTGATTTGGTTTTCTGATAAGTGTTTAATCACTCGTAACAAAAATTGAAGTGAGTTTGCTGTTGTATCATGTGCATTTTCAATGATTATGAAATATGGGATGCGACTCAGAATCGGAGAAAAAATGCGACTTATATATTCTACCAATATGGCATCATTTATGTCCGCATTTTTTCTGTAGTCACTTTGCGATGCGCTTATCAGCGAAATCAATGCTTGCTGCTGTTTAGTTGGAAAAAGTTCGTTACCGAGATATTTTGTGAGATCTTCCAGTTCGTTACAGTCCATCTGGCATACTTGTGAAAACGCCACACCCCATATCGATGAAAGAAAAGCTATGAACACTTCGCGTGATGTTGGGTAATTCTGTAAGTCAATGGTTAATGTTTCATGAGGCGTTGTTTTGTAGGCGTGCATAACTTCACGTAAAAAGGTTGTTTTTCCCATACCGGATTGCCCTGAGCATATGACCACTCCGTGTCGGTTGTTCATGAGGTGTAAAATAAGTTCTCGTTGCTTTTTCCGCTCGCGCCCTATGAGCTTGTCTATGTATATTTCAGGCACGTATTCCGATAAGGTTGGCCATTCGGTCATTTCAACGCTATCTGCCATTTTATGCAGGTGTTCAATCAGTTCTCGTTGTTCATCGTTTGACGTCCAATTAGGATGTTGCTCAAGCCAAGACAATATGTCTTTAAGGTTGATTGTTTTTATTTCCAACCCAGTTCTGCGGGAGTAATCATCTAACTGCTTTAACGTATGCGGCGAAAAGAATGCATTTGTCGATATATACACACCATCCGCAATCATATTAACGGCAATTATCATGGTTTTTGAGAAATCGCTCATTGGTAAGGCTGTCTTATTATTTGTACGCAACTTTGCTTCAAGTAAAATTCGAAACAACTCATTTGCTCCACGAGAGTGATCTGAAAACCATATTAGAGCATCATACCCTCCGTCATGAGTACGGCTAGTAATCTCTCCACCTAGTTTTGGTTGTAACCTATATCGGTCTTTTACTAAGGCGTAACTTAGATCTTCAAATTGTTTCCAATACCTATGTGCGATTGATTTTTTCTTCTTGCCTTTTTCCATAAAATCCCCTAAGATAATTTAGAATTATCCTGTATAAAAATAATATCATTTCACCGTGCGAAATTCAAGCAAAATTTACCTTCACCTCGCCACTTCCTTCCGCGCAGAACGAGAATTTGTTGCGCGGGTGTTTTGACGTTAATATCTTGCGTTGCTTCTCTGCCGTGACCCTCGTGTAAATCTGTGTTGTTTGGATAGAACTATGCCCGAGCATCCGTTGTATGTATCGAATATCCACATCTTCTTCAAGCAGTAGCGTAGCAAAGGAGTGGCGGAACATATGCGGAGTGATGTGTAGTGTCACAGCTGCTTCCGTGCAGCAGCTTCTAATCATGAACCGGACTGATTGTTCAGATAATCTTAAGCGTAGTTTATTCAAAAAGAGGGCATCCGTATCCTGCGTTACAGAATGGCGAATTCCTATGTACGTACGCAAAGCAGACAGTACTTCCTCATTTCCCACCTGCAACATACGCTCCTTTGCACCCTTTCCCATTATACGGATGTTGCCATCATCGAGATTAACATCACCTAGATTGAGCGAACATAACTCCGAAACACGCATCCCGGTCGCAAACAGAAGCTCTACAATGGCGATATTCCTATGTGCAATGTGCGAGGCATACACTGATTTTGCTTGTAGTAGCTTGCCATAGGTAATGGCAAGAATTTTCTCTATAGTATTCACCGGAATTGTCCTCGGCAACACTTGCGGCTCCTGAAACTTGGTTTTCAGCCTTTTTATTGGATTATCAGTGATTATCTCATCATATTCCATATAGCTGTAAAAAGCCTTGACGCTCGCGAGTTTGCGTTTTGCGGTTTTTGGACTGAATGTTTTATGGAGAAAAGTTATATACTTTGAGATTTCGCTTTTTTCCGTACAGTTTGCCGCTGATATCTGCCGCCGGAACTGTGTGAGGTCTATCGAATATGCCTTTATCGTTTTGTCGTTCAGTTTCTTTTGATATCTACAGTAATCCAGATATTTTGTGATTTCCTCGGTTAGTTTTATCATATTAACAACACCCCTTAAAATAATGATACCCATCATTATTTCAATTCGAAAGATGAATGTCCATGAAAATAATCGAGGATCGGTATCAACATTACAATTATTCAAGATAAACCCGCACTTCTCTTTACGACATGTAAATACATAAAAGACATATCTGTACCAAATTACAAGCAAAAATATAGTGAAACACCTTGCCTCAAAGGTAAAATATATAAATTATTTGCTCAGAAACCCTTGTTTTTTCCCGTAGCATATGCTATAGTGTCATTAAGCAGTACTGCGAATCTATGAAGTAGAAGGGGTAACGAGCAATGGACAAAAAATACAACCCATATTCTCCGGGCGCAGGTCGCAAACCATTTGCGTTAGCCGGGCGCGACAATAACATTGACGATTTTGAAGTTGCGCTATCACGCATTGAGTTACGTGCCGATTCTCGCCCCATAGCTCTTTATGGATTGCGTGGAGTTGGCAAGACTGTACTTTTGCGTGAATTGTATCACAGAGCAAAAAAGAGAGGCTGGATTGTGGCTTTTATTGAAGCCNACCCTGACAAGGATATACGTTCACTTTTGAGTGAAGAGTTGGAAGATGTTTTAATTGACATGGCTAAACCAAATGCAGGAGAAGCTGTTTTAAAAGCAATAAAGACCGCACTCAGCTTTGTCCGANTTGATATGAAGACTGACGGCGCGCTTTCTTTNGGGGTAGACTTATCAAATGTCGGAGCATCAAATGCCGCAACAGGAAATATTTCNGGCGACTTGGGTCGAGTTGTNCGTGATTTGTCTGCAGCTTGTGAAAAAGATAATGTCGGTGTAGCACTGTTTTTCGATGAGGCACAGGACCTCAGTAAAGATGATATTAGTGCGATAAACAAGCTTGCACATAAAGCGATGCAAGAACGCTACCGATTAGTTGTAACCGTGGCGGGTTTGCCGACACTCCCGGCAAAGTTAGCCGCAGCAAATAGTTATGCCGAGCGACTATACCAATTTGGAGAGCTTCGTGAACTAACACCTGAGGCATCACGGGAAGCACTGTTAATGCCCGCATCTGCAAGAAATGTGAGCTGGGATAAAGCCGCTATCCAAGAAGTAATTAAGATTACGGCAGGCTTCTCATACTTCATACAAGAGTATGGCTCTACAGTTTGGAACGTTGCAGAGAAATCGCCAATAACNACAAAAGANGTAATAACTGCAAGCAAAGTNGCAATTAAACAATTGGATGAAGGATTCTTTAGGTCACGATGGGATAGGGCATCTGATCTCCAAAAGGCATATATGANAGCAATGGCAGCNGATTCTGACAAGCCAAGCAAAACTGCAGATATTGCACAGCGCATCGGAGTTGATACAAATCAATTATCTCCAAGACGTGCTGAGTTAATGGCGAAGGGGTTAATTTATTCTCCGCAGCACGGCACTGTAGCATTTACAGTTCCTTACATGGCGGCATTCATCAACAGACAATCTGAGTAATTATTTTCTCGTTTTGTCGTCGTGCGCCATTTATACAAAACCACTACAGAAACATCGCCATATACAATGGCAAGTGAATGACACCGTCTTTAATCATTAGGTCCTTGCCATATAGTATGTATGCATCGCCGAGAGCGTGCTTGAATTTCTGCCTGAACTTATCAAGAGATGAATGCTTTCGGTAATTTGATGACTTGACTTCTATCGGACATATTTTCCTGTCGCCTCTAACAAGAAAATCTATTTCCATCCTGCTTGAGTGATTATCCGAATCGCTCCGTGAGTAAAAGAATAGGCGATGACCGCTGCTTCGTAGCATTTGCGCTACTATGTTTTCCGTTATCATGCCCTCGTTGATTGAAAGTCTATCCAATAAAATGGCTTTATACAAATCATTGTCAGAAAAACTCTTATCTGCAAATGCATGGGTGACAAGCAGCCCGGTGTCTGCCATATATAGCTTATGCGTGCTGTGGTCTAAGCTGAGAGATAATCCGACATTCGGATCCGTGGCATTAAAGCACGGGTTAGTTATCATTCCATCTGCAAGCCACATAAAAGCATCTTCGTATTCGCGCAACCTCGCATTCTTTCCCAGGGAAGTTATCCTATACTTTTTTTCCTTTTTCGATAATTGCCCGGGTAGTGTGTCAAAAATAGCAGAAACTTTACTTTCATAACCTTGTGCAAATCTTGCAATATCTTTGCGGTAGAGCGATAAAATACGCCGTTTAGCTTTATCCGCAGCTGCAAAATCTTTATCATTTACATAGGCTAAGAGCGATTGCGGCATGCCGCCGACAAGAATATATTGGCGAAAATCATTCATCACTTTGCGGTGCAAAGCTTGCCCCAGAGGCCTTTTTTGCTCAAAGCAGTTTTGAAGTAATTGAGGAGTTGTATCTGCTCCGATAGCCCACAGAAATTCTTCGAAGTCCATTGGGTGCATCTCAACATCGTCTTCCTCGGAAGGGATAAGTATATCTTTCACATTCTGTTTTATCGACAAAAGCGAACCGGTCTCAATATAATCATATCTGCCATCGGCTACCAGATGCTTAATCAGCTGCCTTGCCCGTGGGAATGATTGCACCTCATCAAACACAAACAAGGTATTTCTCTCATGCAAAGGGACATCATGATAGGCAGAAATTTTTGCAAAAAAAATGTCGAGATTATAGGTGTCTTTATAGAAGAAGTCTTTGAGTGTATTATCTGCATTACTAAAATCTATAAAGACCATACTGCCGTATTCAGCTTCGCCAAATTTTCTGCAAATATAACTCTTTCCAACTCGCCTCGCACCTTTAACAAGCAAGGCTGTTGCACCGTTGCTTTCGATTTTCCAGTTGAGCAATTCATTGTATATTTTTCGTTTTAGCACCATACGCATAGTTCTCCTTTAGGGAGAATATTAACACATTTCTCACGAAATGGCAAGTATAGTAAAGCCTATTTTTCACGAAATGGCGGTTTTAGAGTGTCGTATTTATCACGAAACGGTGAGTATTCTCATTTCCTCAAGAAACAACGCAAGCACTCTGTCGTCGTCCATGTCAATGCCCAGTGCTGCGGGTGATGTTGCTGTGGGGAGGCGAAGCAATATGTGCAACCGATTACCATCAGCTATCAGCTCGGCAGGGATACGCACTTCATATGTGCCATGCCTGATTATGTTCATCACATCAAGCACCTCACCATTGACTTCAATCTCAACGCGCTGTGCTATGAGCCGCGGTTGTCCCGGCTCGGGAGCCAGGTAAGACGGAGTAACCAGCGGCTCCGCTGTGAATGAGAAGAGCAGGTCATCATATATTCGTTGTTCGGCACCTTGTGCGTCATTGAGGAAAAACACAAACTCTGCCATATGTCCCTGTGTCCATGCTCCGAATTCTTCTTGCAGCGGCATTCCGCTCAGAATATGACCGTGATAGTTTGCGTTATCATCATCATCAAAGTATATAGGTGCGCCAAGCTCATATGCAGACAGTTGACGGAGCGGGAACCTCTCTGTTATACGTAGCTCAATATCTTCGAGCTGATCAATATACCATATATTATTACCAACTAAATACTCTACAAGCTCCCAACCTGCATCTGTGCGGAAGAACTCAGCCAGAGTCCTGCTATGGTCAAGTGTGAAGAAATACCTTAGCTCATTATTTGTGATAGCCATGCTCTCAGGCAATGAAGGCAGGACATCTTCAAGCTCTATGGACATATCATCACCACGCAGCGTAAACTCGTAGGTTCCGGCAGGAAGCCGCACGCCAAGAGAAAAGTTACTAGGTGCTAAGAAAAACGCTGGCCCGTCCACTGTGTTCACACGATGAAATCGCAAACTACTTACGTCAAAGTGCAAAGTGTCAAGTGCAACAAGCTCATATCTGGCGGACTCTATCTTGGCGACCAGAGCTGTATCGGCTGTGTTGATGAGGACTTGATGTCCTACAAGATCTTCGCCGAAGTCCACAAGCTTGTGGTCTCCTCCCCAAAACATATTCCAGCTGCCTAAGGCAACCCCTACGTTGTTTGTTACATATATGGGGATTTCATCGATGTCGATGAAGCGCGGATAGCCCAGCTCGTGCGTGATTGGGACTATGCTGTGGCGGTAAAGGTTGAATTGGAGGTTTGAAAGAGAGCGCCTGCCCCCTCTCGCATATACATATGGACGTTCTTCCTCTGTAATATCAGCCTCTTTAAATAAACCATATACATGGCGGTACTCTGCCGCCATTCCTTGAGACATGGGCATATGATAATTGATTGTTGTATAGTTGAAACTGTATAGAAAAAAAGTTAATAGCAGTGCTGATGCTAAGTGCAACTTCCGCTTGTGAACGAGCAAGAATAACACTAAGGTAATAGCAGTAGCAACTATGGTCATCGTCAGAAAGTGAGTAGATCCAGGTTCAAACCTCTCTCCAAATATCCAACTCCAAAATGTTAATGGTGCATAAACCGTCCATTCAGGACCATCGCGCATCCACGCGTCGGCATGTATAAACGGAGCAACTAGGTATGCAAACAGAACACTCACCGCTATGATTGCCACTGTTGTTGTTGTGAGTATTAATTTACTAGCAATTGTTGTTTTTATTTTGTAAAATATGGATATCGACAGAGCAATAGTCGGTGAAAGGGCTACTGCCCAATAATTCATTATGAAAGCAATAGCATCCGGGCGAGTAGCTTGCACTCCAGGAACATAACCCCATGCCATAAGTAGCAATATTGCAACAACGTGCGCAACTGTATACATAGTCGCCAAAAATAAAAGCGTATTCTCTTTAATAACTAACTGCGTCTGCGCTCGTGTTCTCTTCCACAAGAGGCATATGAAAATGGTCGCCAAAGCAACGATAGGTATTAATGCCAACCCACTGCTTAGTGTGAAAATATTGTTTAACTGGGCTACAATCATTCGTAAAAAAGCAAGAACAATGGTATACCAACTCAGCTCGTATCCAAAATGTGTCAACACTCTCCCTATCCACGCTACATCATTTTGCAGACCTTCATTATGCCCAACTAAATAAACGGTGGATTGCACATAACCTACCAAAATACTAGCTAAAAAAAACAATACGACAAATGATGGCAAGAACACCCACAGGCTAACAATCACTTTTCTTTTCACAATTAAACAACAAAGCAGAAAGACAATAATTGCACCCCAAAGAAAGAAAATTCTGGTATGAACAAGAAATCCATAGCACATAAGAAAACTCAATAACAGTGATTGTATAATATTTGATTTATCGAACTCTGCTCTCTTTGCCATTACAAGCAAGATAAATAATATTGACCAGTCAAGAAATACCATCATAATATGATTAGAAATTAGATTTGAGATAAAAATATTCATATACAAACATGCTGTAGCTATTGAGGTAATAACAGCAATTTTCTTGCATTTAATCTCAAATATTCTTGTCATTATGTTATATGCGATAACCCCGCAAAAAGACAACAGAACGGTATTCGCAAGACCTATGACAACAAGGATACTGTGGGGAGAAAGATTAAACATAAAAACAGGAAATAGCAGTAATGTAAATCCAAATCCGGTATAAAGATAACCTGATATCACTGCACTCCAATCTAAGCCTGCAGCAAAAGCGGCACCAACCATAGTGACGGTCTCCATAGAGGCAGACGGATGTATAAAACCCGGGAAAAAAAGTTTAGGAGTCCCAATTAATGTAAATATCACAAAGAAAACGAGAATCTGCCATTTACAATTTTCAAAAAACCTCAATGTGAAGTTTGAAGTACTTGCTGATAATTGTTCTGTACTAGATTTCACATTTAATAAAGAGTCCAAAACATCTCACCTACCTCGTTCTCTGTAATTAATTCATCACACTTTTGCCCGATCGAGTTTGAGCATACACTTCCTGAGTGAAATGCGATACAGGATGTAGGCTGCGGTAGCCAGGAACATATGAATATTTAGAGTAGCAAAAACAGCACCAACTATTTCGTGTCGCTCTACAAGAAACCAGTTAATCGGAGCAACTATAACTGCTATGACAATGCTTATTATCATCCATGCTCTCTGCTTTCGAAACACCGTAAGTGCCGCTCCTAAAATAGGAAAAAGCATAAGGAGGATGCTACCCGTGGCTAGTAGCATAAAGTCTCTCATGTACAGAGACAAATCTATGTTATACAACCACGATAAAAATGGTATGCCAAATAAGTAGGCGCAGAGCAAGGTAAAGACAGAAACAATAACCGCAAGCAGAAATTGCTTGTTTATGCGTTTAGCCATGTGTTCTATTTGTCCGGACTCATATATTTTCGCTGTCTTTGTCATTTCTGCGCCAAGAAAGAAAGAATTTGCTAATATTGTCAGAACAGAAAGCGGCATCATAAGAATTGTAAACACAGCAACAGATTCATCGGTATGCAGAAAACTAAGGAAGAAGGTTTGCCCCATAATAAGAAATGTACCAAAAATACCGGCAATCATGAATGGCAGTGTGCTTGTCGTAAGCTTTTTAATAGCAGTTATATTTAACTTTACATGTACTTTCTTAAACTGACTGCGATAGACCCATATCCACATAGTATAGATAATGTTAATAGTAACTACCGCCGAAATTAGTGAAAATATGAGCGATCGTGACATAAATGAAATAATGCCGAACACTACAGCACCGGATAAAAACGCACTTACGCGCATTCGCCCGGCAATACGCATGTTTCCTTTTTGTTGCAAATCCCCCATAAAAACATCGGCAAATGCATCAGACCAATAAAAGATACAGACTAGAAATATCACAATAGCCCTGCTTGCCTCAAATCTATTTGCGATTATGAACACTGTTACTGCAACTACGGAAAGCATAGTGGTGCAAACTCGCAACCCTATATATGAGTTTAATGAATACTCCTGTCTAATGTCTGTACTCTGGAAAGCTCTGACTCCAAATAATACTAATACACATGATAAAGCAGCAACAGCAACGGCAAAACTGAAAATGCCCGCATCTGCCAACCCGAACAACCTAACAACAATTAACTTTATAACAAAATTAAATGCGGAAACAACACCGGAAGCCATCAGTGTCCATAGGTTGTTTTGGAAATCCGGTTGGTTAATTGTTCCCCTAGCAAACATGCGTGCCATAATCTACCTTTCTTTCGTTAAGTGAATCCTAATACTATCAGACTTGCTTCTTTTCGTCAGAAAATATGAATATATGCTGTGCTTAACCAATAGAAGGCGACCAAATATTGTTTTCAAGTATTTGTTTTGTTGCTCAATATTTAATCCCTTTTTGTAAAACTCACTTCTTATGTAACCTTCGCTTGGTTCGTTGACAAATTTCATTATTTTTAGTCCACATTTTTGAAATAATATAGTAAAACTTTTTATAGAATGAAGGAACAGATGCCTTGGGGCATCAAGATGATACCAAAATTCTCTATATTTACTCCAAACTGGGCTTGATACAGTAGGAATACGTATAATACACTCTCCTGTTTCGGAAAGTAGTTTATTTACGTGCATCATGACTTTTTCTTGATCCTTCATATGCTCAAGCGAATGATTTAGCATAATAATATCGAAAGTTTCGCCTATGTCGAATAACTCACCCTTTAGTACGCTAATTTTTCCTGTATGATTGTCCGATACATATTCAAAACTATCATCAACAAAAGGGTCTACCCCATAGAGGTAATTAAAGCCATCCAGTAGCATTTTATGCAGTAAATAAGCATTACCACATCCTATATCCAATATTCTTTTATCCATAAGATTTTCACAAGGCTCAATTGGAGCTGTTCGGTTTGGAAAAAGGAGAAACACTATTTGAGTAAGGATTTTCCACTTATTGCGATAATATCTATTTCTAAGTTCACTACCGATAAATAGCCCTACTTTTTGCCATGTCGTTCTTTTTTTTCTATGAAATGGAGCAAAACTATAATAGTCACTAGGGTAATATTTTCCAAAATCTTCTGGCATATCAATTAATTGTAGTAACCCACATTTGCTGCACTCCATATAAGAAAAACAATCTCCAAGCCCAAGGAGCCTCTCCTCTACATCGTAGAAGAAGTTATTTTCGCTGTTTTTACAAATTTCGCAACGGTTTTCTACAATCATCCAGATAGTCTCTCCTTTAACACAAAAAACAAATCTGATGCTAAGCGAAGATGAGTTTTGAGCTTCCACGGTCTGCGGATGGAGTATAGAGTATAAAGTAAAAAAGCTTTATAGTCTCTTTGGTTCAAGAACGAATATCTCAATTCCAGGTAATGCTTTCTGCGTATGAAATATTTATTAATGATTTGCTTGCAGTTAAATATTATCGGCAAGTCCTTAAAATCTTTAAGCTCTATTTCCATTCCGTAAATTCTACACGCAATTTCACTTTCCTTTTGATTGGGATTCGTAATATTGCTTGAGTGTCTTCTATAATATACGAGTGGAATATTTACAAAATAATATCCACCTTGAAGTTCAGCCAGACGAGCTAAGGCGTAATCATGCGCTGTTGTGTATATCGGCATTTGCAAGTACTTATCACATAATGAGCGAGTTATAGCACACAGACATCCTATCGCTCCTGAAAAATCATTTAGTCTTATACAAGCCCCGTGAATACGCCGGACACTGCCTTTTACATGCTTTGTTATATATTTGTTAGCGATGAGTTTTTTCTTTATTGACAATTGCTTTAGGTGTTCATCAACCATAATATCGCTACAACTTAACATGCATATTTTCTTGTTTGAAATCATTTCCTCTTTCATTACCTTTATCTTGTCAATAACCCAAACATCATCTTGGTCACATAGAAAAATCACATCTCCGGTAGTTAGCGATAATGCTTCTCGAAATGTACGTACATAGCCTTGATTCTCAGAACGAACCAGAAACTTCCAATTTGCAAGGCTGTGGATTAATATAAATTCGTTGACAATATTAGGTGTTAGATCTGTCGAACAATCATCAACGATAACAACCTCGTCCGCTTTGCATGTTTGCATTAACAAAGATTCCAACTGTTCTATTATATACCGCTCTCCGTTGTAGGTAGTCATTGCTATGGAAACTCTCACACTAAAACCCTTTCTTTGCGAACATCGTCACAAGTCAACTCTGTGAAAAATAAATCGAAACCTTTTGTCCTTTTGCCTGGTACAGAAGCTATAAATTATAGTGGCAAACATTTGTATTGGCTTTGGCAAGCGTTGGTGCATTTTAACAAGTCTTGCTTTTAGTGCTGAATACTCTTTGGGATATATACTCGATTGACCTTCCCCGGGTTACGGAGCGCAATTGCATTACTAGATTCAAATAGAAAACCACCAATGTAATCTTCTGAATTTTCGCCGTAGAACCTTTTCATTAATTTGCGTAGTTTCGATATTTTTGGCATGTCAAAAAACTGGCGTCCAAGTGTAAGCGTCTTAGAAAATCTACCTTGCCAATTTGTGAACTAACAGAAGCAGAGCAAGAAGCAAGAAACCATGCAGTATGATAATCAATTCCCATTAACTTATCCCCTTTGTTTGTCTTCTCGGTAGTAATTCGTAATGTACCGTTTTGTTTCGTACTTAGTAATCTTTAGATATAATGAACGCGGCAGGGTCAAAAGCAGAAACTTTCTGATGTTGTCTTTTTTGTTTGCTTTTTTTACAATAGTCGGTATATCATGCCACAATGACAGCTTCTTGTATTTAAGCCACTCCTGTTCAAAAGGGTTCCTATTGCCATGTACCCATGGTACATCATTAACAAAAGACATTTTCTTACAGTGCAAAATAACTGGATTCTGCATTGCATCTTTTATTTCACTAAGCGAATAAAAATTAGATTCACTAGCATCTTTGAAAGAATGAAGATGTCTAACACCCATACCTGCCCAATCAGATAATACATTGTACTTAGGCGGCAGCACTTGTATGTGTTCATTTATGGAATAGTTTAGTATATCTTGATCGGCAGTTAAAAAATATGTTCGACCCTCGTTTATTGCAGATAGAATTTTCTCACTACAATTTAGTGTTCGCCAATTATTCATATCAAACAAGATAATGCCGCCCATATAATACTTATCAGTTTCCTTTAATCCCAGATAAGCATTATAGCCTCGAAAAAAACGCTCATATGTCATAGCGCAAGCTTTGCTTTCGTTAAACTGAAAACCATCTAGATTCGCTAGTGAACCTACTACGATAGTGTCACTATCTATGTATAGGATTCTGTCTATATTTTTAGGAATCAGTTGCTCAACAAACAACCTATAGTAAGTAGCCCTGCTACCCTGATAAATGATGACACCGTGATCAGTCAAGAATCTATCAATTTCTTCTGCATCTAATATTAATATGTTCCTATCATATTGCTTGGCGAGCCGATTAAGCTTTATGGCATTAGCCTCACAAATGCGATGGGCTAATACATATACATTTATATCATCTAAATCTTTATTGCTCTCAAATAAAGATGTTATGGAGATTCCTGTATATGGGCAGTATTTATCGTCGCAACTGTATAATACATTCATTTATTCAGTCCTTTCACGCAATCAACTTTGCGCATATTATATTCAGTATAGTCGTTCAGTATCTTTTGTTTTTATACCAATTCCATGCATGCTCAATAATCACTTTAATATCACCATACTGTGGATTCCATTTAAGTAAATCCTCTGCTTTTTTCGCGCTACCAACAAGACTCGGTGGATCACCCTTGCGTCTTGGTTTTATATTCACAGCAAAGTCACGCCTTGTTAAAGTCTTTGCTGCATTTATTACTTCAAGCACTGAATGCCCCTGTCCGTTTCCTAAATTTACTTGTAAGTTTCCTTTATTCAAGCGAAGATGTTCCATGGACAGATAATGAGCATCAGCTAAGTCGGCAACATGTATGTAATCCCTTATGCAACTTCCGTCAGGTGTTTGGTAATCAGAACCATATACATCTACACCGCGGGTGTCCCCAGCTGCGGCAGCCAACACAAGTGGAATCAAGTGTGTTTCGGGCGAATGACTTTCCCCTATTTCACAATCAGGATCTGCACCTGCTGCATTAAAATAACGGAGGGACACGTAGTTTAATCCATATGCCGCAGAATAGTCGCTTAAAATTCTTTCAACCATTAGCTTGCTTGCGCCATACGGATTAATCGGGGTTTGCGATTCGCTTTCAGTAATGGGAGATTCTTGGGGTATTCCATATGTTGCACAAGTCGATGAAAACACAATATTTCTTACACCGTGATTTTTCATGCAATCAAGCAGGTTTATTGAACAAGAAACGTTGTTGTTGTAGTACTTTGATGGATTTGTTACAGATTCTCCAACATATGCATATGCCGCAAAATGAATCACAGTGTCAATACTGTAGCGTGAAAAGATACTGTCGATTACTTCAAAGTTACTCAAATCACCCTCTTCAAATACACCCCACTTAACAGCTTCTTTATGCCCATATGAAAGGTTATCGACAATTACTGTATCAAATCCCTGCTTTGATAAGAGCTTATTCGCATGACTGCCTATATATCCTGCTCCACCTGTTATTAATATCATTTTTCCACTCCATGAATATTGTTGATTTTCTCATGCTCTGCCATAAAACTTACATTGCTCGTTTCACCTACCGTCTTTTTGTTATCACTTCCCAAAATTAGCCACGGTTGTGCGGTATTCATTTGGTAGTCCTATATCGAAACGTTCACCATCTATCAGTACACCAAATGCACTGTTGTTTTTTGCAACAGCGTCTAAAGCCGGAGTGAGTTGAAATTCACCAAACTCGGTTTTTCCATCCTTAAATTGCTGACCAAGCCTGGCAAAAACATCCTGAGTAAGCACGTACATAAACACACCATACTGTTTGCCGTCAATTCCCAGTTGTAATTTGGCATATTCAACTGACGGTTTCTCGACCAGCATCTCAAGTTTCACCAAACTTTCTTCTTCAGATAAAAACTTGCCTTTTATGACCCCATACTTTGATACATCATCGGGCGCAATCTCGAATAAACCAATGGTCAGTTTTTCTGTATTCTCGTAGGCATCTATAAGTTGGGATACGCAGTTTATGCCACTATTTGATTTATACAGATGGTCACCAAGTAACAGAAGCACAGGCTCGTCATTTGCAAATGTTTCACTTTGATAGACCGCATGACCAAATCCAAGCATTTGTTCCTGATATGCAAATGTTATTTTTTCGCTCAGCTGTGATAAGTTGCGCTCATAACCACTAAGACCATCGGGTAATGAGTGCCCCTCTTGGCGTTCATGGAATAAAGACAAGTACAGTGTTTCTTCACCCGGGCGTATAATCAGACAAATCTCCTCTATCCCGGCGTTTATGAGCTCGTTGAGAATTATTAGTATTGCAGGTTTTGCATATCCATCTGAGTCAACTATCGGGAAGAATTCCTTCTTGACCATTTTCGTAGCCGGGTACATTCTGGTGCCATAGCCAGCCACAGGTATTACTGCTTTGCGGACTGCTTTAGTCTTAGGTATAGTCAGGCTGTATGAATCTAATCCTAGCTCACCGCGTAAGTATAATAATAACTGTTTCTGAGCTTCCTTGCTTTTTGCTATAAACTGAACAGAACCATCGCCTTGAGAGCCGACTCCTTTACCTCCATAAACCCACTTAGTTATTTGCGTATCCTGTAAAACTTTATGAAGTTTCTCTGCTTTGAGCTCTATAGGAGAGAGCGGCATAGCAAACCTGTCAAATTTATCCTGTGCTCCTATCATCAATGCGCCTATGCCTTCAGCATCGCCATTGTTGATGGCCTCAATTGCACGGTTTGTAACACTTTTATTAACTTCGCCAAGCAAGCTATGTAATGCCCGATGCTCGTCTGTACGTGCATATGGATATGCGGAGTTTAGGTCACGTAGTATTGTTATAGTGTCTTTTTTTGCATTTAAGTCCGCAAATACAAAATGAAGTGTTTCGCCAACTCGTACAGGAGAGACATCTAAAATATCACCGTCAAATACCATATCTACTACGCCTTTGCCATAAGCACATGCTTGATCCAGACGCCCACACCGGGATGGAGTAAGTTGTTCTCCATGGAACGCTGCTTCCATTTCACCTCTCACTGTAAGGTTCAGACCATAGAGTCTATTGAAAGCTCTTGCTGTAAGGAGACAAATTGCTGCTGATGAAGATAGACCTTTCTTTTGCGGTAGTGTCATTTTGTAGCAATAGAGTTCAATTCCTCCAATATCATAAAAGGTAGATATGTATGCTGCCACACCGGCTATGTATGAAAAATAGCCTCCTTCTGCTGCAACCTTACGTAATTCGCTTGCATTAAACGGCTGTTCAAAAAACAGAGTTTCACCATCTGATGTTAAAGTTTTTAATTTCAGAGTGTCAGATACTTGCACTTTAGCGTATATCCCTTCTTCTGTACAAGCAACCAACGCTCGGCCGGGAACTATATCACTATTAAATTTTCGCATTTGCCCCGCCCAGTCGGAGTGTTCTCCAAAAAGGCACAGTCGCCCGGGTACAAATAAATCGATTATCTTAGACATAATAGAGCCTTTCTTCCTTCACTGCCCCGACAAATTCATATCCCCTGTTCAGTAACTCCTCACGCTCACGCGAAAACGGCGGTAGGCGCAATACTTTTTCGCAGAACAAAACTTCTTCGTCAAAATGAAGTTTTTGCAATTCTTTAACAGACATTTTTTGAATATCGACTTTTTCTCTGGTCGACTGTTTTGCTAAAACTCGTTCCATTTAGATAGTAATAACCCCTTTCTCTCTAAATAGCTCCTGCAAAACCGGCACATACTTCGGCGTATGGTATTTCTCCAGAAACAATGTGCGGATGTTTTCGTCGAAAGGTATATAAGGTGGATTCGCTACATAGTTATTGATTGCATCTATAAACTCTTGCGCAGTATTGCAACGATAAACATTTTTCAAGCCTTCAAGCTCATATCCTTCAAGCGCTTCATCGGTAGCAAACATGGGTTTTCCGTACATCAACGCTTCCGCTGTTTTTACTTTCATGCCGTCACCGAACAGTATAGGTGACACCACAGCATCTGCATTGTAATAATAATCTGACAAATCATCTACTGTACCTACGACCTTGACATTGCTGCGGCTGAGTCTGTCAAAAAGTTTCTCAAAATCCCTTCCAATAATGGTGAGTTTGGCTTTTACATGTGGCATCACATTGTCAACAAACCATTTGACACCATTTTCGTTTGGCGGAAAAAGTGAGCCCACAAAAAGTAATTGGAGCGGTGATGTGTCAAGGTCCCTCTCAATTATTTTTGCTTCCAAAAAGCTATCTTCCACTGAAATAGGCAGAACTAAATCTGAAGAGCGGTTATAATATTTTTCCAGCAACTTGGTATCCCTATAATTCAATGTGATTATAGCGTCAGCGTTTTTCACAGCTAAAGTTTCATTGCGTTTTACAGCAAGATACAGCAAAATACGTGACGGGTTTGAGGACAACTCATTTTTGAGGTATGCTATTTCAACAGTAACCATAGAAACCACTTGTGGGATTCCTTTAGGTAATCTATTTTGTAAATATCCCATTTGCGAAGATTCAAAAAAGATAAGATCACATTTCAATTTCATTATGTGATTAATTAAAGCGTCTTCAGTTTTTTTCCCATACATTAGTCTTGATAACACTGCATTTTTCAAAGTGTTTATTTTTTTACTTCGATCTGTGAAAAACGGTGTTATGTTGTCCGTTACTTTATTTAAGTACTCTTCATGCTTCGTAATCGCACATACATATATGTTATCCTCACCAAACGCCTGTCTTAGCAACCACAAATTACGATTACAAAACTGAACACCGCCTGAGTTTTGCGGCCCTAATATTTCAAATGTTGTGATGTATGCTATTTTCAATAAAAAGTCTCCCCCAGGTCATAGGTTATGATTTGCTCAAATTCATATAATTGCTTTCTCAACGTTCAGGAAATTCTCCTGTCTCATTAAGCGCATTGCGTACGGCCTCCAAATATCCATGACCATACTTCTCATCAGGTTCGAGCTGTGCGCCTTCAGACCATTCGTTCCATGCGAACATAAAGAGCATATCCTTCTTATATACATCTCTTGCGCGAACGATTTGTTTTTTGAGATAATACTCAAATACATCCGGCGAATTATTTACGTGAATCTTAGCGCGCTTCCCATAACGTGGGGAATTATCCCAACCTATGTAAGCACCGGGAATGTTTTTTTCACTTATCGGGACACTACAGATAATCTTATCCCACACATCATGAAAATCGACGATGGTATGTGTTTGCTTAAGCGAATTTCTTATTTTTAGTCCAAAGTTGTGAATTGCATAGTTTCCGACATTATAAACAAATGACATTAGCCTGCTTCGACTTGCCGCGACTGCACATTTAGGCTGGAAATCAATAAAGTAACTGATATTATCTGCTTCAAAATTGTTTTTATGCCCCGACCTGTTGAAACCGAAATCTATTCCCGGCAAGCCACATTCTGTCGCTAATTTACTCCAATACTCCAGCATACCGCTCGGTAAATATTCTCCCCTGTGTACAATAAACAAAGGTTTTCCGTCATTTTTTATATATCTCGCATCTTTGAAAAAAGGTAATAAAAATTCAAAATGTTTTTCCCATGTGTCAATGTTTCCATACTCTTGCTTCATCAGAGTTTTACCTTCATTGCCTACCCACGTTTTTGTCCAGCTTTCATTGCCCCAACAAAAACAAAACGGGAGATCTAGTTCCGGGTTTTTCAAGTATTGTAGTATAGGTTTTTCAAGTAGAAGTTTCCCGGAAAACCAGTAGTGGTAGAAGCAAAACCCATATACGCCATACTCTCGTGCCAATTTTACTTGCCACTTCATCACCGTATCGTCCGACAAGTCATAGTAGTTATTGTCAAGTGGTACACGAGGTTGATGGTGCCCTTCGAACAACGGTTGAGCTTTTTTTACGTTATCCCACTCCGTAAAACCTTCCCCCCACCACTCGCTATTCTCCGGCACCTCATGAAATTGAGGTAAATAATAAGCAATGATTTTCATTGATGATGTGTTCTCCCTAATCGATGCCTCTTTTTATCAATAACAGCATAGTTGAAACCAAAATCAGTATTGTAGTGTAATCCTAAATGCTATGATTTTATGAAAAAATAATTTATGCAATCGTCATGATATGTTTCCATCTTCACAAGCTTCCTTTCACTGAACACATACACATCATATCCTGCTAAGCCTTTTATGTATTGCATAGTTTCATTTGCACTGTGACCGAATTTTTCTGCGGAGTCCTGTTGTATTTCACATAATATAACGGGTTTAAACTTTTGTATCAATGCCTCCCCACCTTGGAACACCAATCGTTCTGCACCTTCCACGTCACATTTGATGAAATCGAGTTTTTTTAGTTTATGTTTGTTGAAAAGTTCCTCAATTGTTGTTTGTTCAATTGTCATTGCTTTGTCTTTGGTGTCGGCATTAACGTCAATATATCCTCTAGTGTTTTT
>JGI24695J34938_10001163_pt1 | contig 23414 bp, 21 predicted proteins | sample TergutCo191P3_FD_34938 | JGI IMG/M metagenome (IMG submission 34938)
CAGACCTCGCAATCGCAGGGGAGCTTTCGCTAACGGGGGAAATCCGTCCCGTACGCCGTCTTTCTGGCAGGGTAAAAACAAGCGCAAACCTCGGCTTTAACTCATTCCTGGGACCTGTGCCGGAACAGCCAATACAGGGTCTAAGTCATGCTGGAAATATAAAGTCCGCAATCAAACTGATATACGGCTCTGAACAAAAAAATAAGGCAAATTTTTGAAAAATTATATTGACATATATAAAATATCAGGTTATATTTTCACTAATTAGGTAATATTTTAAATTGCCTAGTGATTATTTTTGCGGTCTTTTGGAAAGGCCGCTCGGTTTAGGGGTTCTGGTTTTGTTATTTACTGCATGGTGTTGCCGTGTCCATCGATTAATTCCCTTAACAGTTATGCATCTTTGCCTCTTTTCGGAAACGGGCTGTGGTCTGTTCCAAAGGAGTAAGAGTCGTTCGCTTTCGCGGACGTGATACTAGGCGTGCCCCGGACGCAGTCACAGATAGGCAGCTTTCGCAGCATTAACAGCAACAGCGGTTGATGCGGCGCATACGCAGATTTGTTCCGGGTGAAGGAATTTTCTCAATGGCTAAGAAATTGTATGTCGGTAACCTCTCCTACAACACAACCGAGGATGGTCTTAAGACCCTTTTTTCGCAATTTGGCAGCGTTGCTTCGTCAAAGATCATTTTTGATCGTGAAACCGGCAACTCCAAAGGGTTCGGATTTATCGAAATGAGCAGTGATGATGAAGCAAATGCGGCAATCGCTGGCACAAACGGCCGCGAATTTGAAGGTCGTCAACTGCGTGTAAATGAAGCAATGGACAAACCCCGCCGTGAACGCGGAGGCGGAGGCGGAGGAAACTGGAACTGATTATAAAGAGTCAGTTGCACCGGCGCATTTTTTCAAAAGAAAGAGTGCGCCTTTTTTTATGCGGATGTTTCTTTTAATAATTTAAGTCTTACAGCTTCAGCGGCTGTATTCATTTTTTCTAGTTCTTCCATTATCTTATTGGCGACCGCCTGCTTCTTGTCTTCTTCATTAACCGCGTCCGCCAGCACCTTGTCTCTGAATTCATTGCAGTCAACGACGGGTCCCACAGTGGTAAGGAGAAGATCCTTGCTCACAGCGTCGTTCATCATATCGGTCTGCTGAACATGCAGAACTTCGCCGTTTAATGAAACAAAGCACATGTAATCGAAAGAACGGATGTATGAATCAATCTCGCGCACTCCTTTCTTTGTATCAGGTTCCCATGAACGGTAACGTGTCCCCGACGGAAAAACAAGAACGAGCTTCCCTTTATATTTATGCCTGATAAGCGCTTTCATTGCCGCGCGGTTAATTCCATTTGCGCGTGCGATTTCATCTTTATGTTTTTCAAAATCCAGTCCCTGAATGGAACGGCTCGGGCAAATTACTATCCTGGTGTAAGCTCCGGTAAAGGCTGCCACAACCGGATTGTCCTCGTTCAATTTCATTCCGGCGATTGCGATAATTGCGTCGCTTATTTCCTTTCCGCGGCCTCCTGCTTTTCGCGCCAGCAGCGAAACGATTGAAAGATCCATGTTGCTGTAATGTTCAACAAGAAGAAGACATGCCTTTCCGGATTCGGCTTTTTCAAAAAGTTCTTCCAAGTTTTTCATACCGTCAAGGCGGCTTCCCGGAAGCATCAAGTGTTCTACCATTTCATCAACAATCGATAAAACATTTGTATCCCCCTTCTGATACACATTATCTTCCGTTATAACAGTCGGCGCTTTGGATGTTTTAATTACTCTCTTTATCTGATCGCCAAAAACCGTTGTTAATGTACCTAACATAAAAAATTACTCCTTAATCAACTCGATAATCACATTGCAGGCGGCGCACATATCGCTTACGCTGATCCATTCAAGACGGCTGTGAAAATTACGGCCGCCGGTAAAAATGTTCGGCGTAGGTATCCCGAATTCTGTAAGCTTTGAACCGTCGGTTCCGCCGCGTATCGGCTTTAAACGCCATTCAATTCCAAGCCTTTGCACCGCATTGATAAGCCGGGTTAAAACCTCGGGCTTTTCATCAATCTTTTTTTTCATATTATAGTATTGCTCTTGAGTTTTAACAATAACTTTTCCGCCGGGAAATTGAGCTTCTATTGTTTTCGCGAAAACGTTCAGCGCGGACAAACGGCGTTCAATTCCGGCTGTCTCAAAGTCGCGGATAAAAATTTCAAGAAACGCTTTTTCCAAATCACCTGCAATTTCCATGGGGCAGAAATAACCGAAGTATCCGTCAGTTGATTCCGGGCTTTCGCTTCGCGGGAGAAGCGTTGCAAAAGTTGATGCCATGAGCGCGGCGTTAGCCAGAATGCCCCTTGCGTGTCCAACATGTATCACCTTACCGTGAAACTCAATGTCCGCTTTATATGCGTTAAAACACTCGCTCTCAATTTCACCTAAAGGACCGCCGTCTACCGTGTAGCAATAGACAGACTTTATTTCATCCAGCGGAAACTCAGGAAGTCCTTTGCCGGTTTCTTCATCAGGCGTAAAAATTATTTCGACAGGACCATGCTCAATCTCTGGATTGATAAAAAGATATTCAAGCGCCGCCATTATTTCCGCGATGCCTGCTTTGTTATCAGCGCCCAGTAAAGTTGTCCCGTCGCAGTGAATAATTGCTTTTCCCTTTTGCGCCGCTAAATCCGGTTCTTTGACAGGATCGAGACACAAGCCGTGCATCAGATTGATTTTTTCGCCGTTATAATTTTCTACGTACTGCGGTTTTACATCACTTCCGCAGACATCGCCGGCTGTATCAAGATGCGCGAGAAATCCAATACAAGGTTTATCTTCTTTTCCGGGGCTTGCTGGAAGACGGGCGATTACATAGCAATGATCAGTAATTTTAACATCATTAATCCCTAAACCTAAAAGTTCGTTCTGCAGAAGTTTCGCAAGTTCCCATTGCCCTGATGAAGAAGGCGTCTCTGTAACATCGCGGTTGCTTTCTGTATCGATTTTAACATAGTTTAAAAACCGTGGGACGATTAAGTCTTCGAGCTGTTTATTACTCATGTAAAATTTTTTCATACTCGCCGGTAAAATATTCATCCAGATACGAATGTCCCTTGATGTATCTGTCCGGATCCATTACCGCATAATACGCCTGACTCGCTTTTTGTTCGTGATCGAAGAGAACATAACTGTCCATATAGCTGGCTCCGTATTGGCTCCAAATGGTAACATGATCTATATATTTTTTATGTTTCTCAAACATTTTAAAGAAAAGCGCGAATTGATACCCGATAGCGTCAGCCTGTTTTTCATTTAAGACTGCGGGCGCAAGCGCTTTACCTCCCGGAGCGCCGACAGGCTGCCTTATATCAACTTCTGAATAGCAGATATAATCTAATAAATTTTCATCGATTAAATCAATAAACGATTGTATTGCGGCTTGGTTCTGGGTTGCAATTGTAGGATTAAGCACATCGTGTCCGTGAATGCCGAGACATTCAATTAAATTCCTGCCGTCGTACAAAGGATCTGTTTTCCATGCCGAGTTAATTTCTCTAAACATATTGCAGGCAACTTTCATTTTTGACCAGATATTAATCTCATAATCATTGTAAATAAGCAGCGGAGGCTTTTCACAGATATAAGCGTCTATACTGCCGTTATCATCATGATTGTCAGCCTTCATATAATCAGGAACAATATCAGAATTGTTATAATTTGCCTTGTATTTTTCCGCCATCATGGCATTCGGAACAGCGATATGCGCATATTTAAAAAGCAGATACATATAATTCTGTCTTATATTTCCAAAATCGTTATCTGTCATTGCCATGAGCCATGATACATGTTTTAAAGCGGTTCTCCATTCGTTTGGATTATCTTTTATGATGGTCGAATGCCTGCTTTCGTGGATTTCTATATTGACAACATCGAATGAATGAAAGGGAATAATTCCCCTCTCTTTACTGGAGCCGTATCTTTCACTTGTTGACATAAAATGACGCATCTCGTAAAGCACATGATTAAAATAAATCCGCCGCGCCGTATTTTTATTAACTTTTACATACGGACCGACAGCGTCCGCGCCGCCTGAATAAAAAAGTCCGTTGGTATTCCATTGCATGGTCGTCACATTTTCAGGCAGAACCTGCCTCATCCACGGAGGAGATTGATTAATCCATGAAAGGCAATGCCCATGAAATTTAAAATTACCGGTATCTCTCAAAGTCCTATAGTAATCAGACGGAAGATCCCATTCAGGACCTTCTCCGTCGAATTTAAATTTAAACTTCGGAAATTCTTCTCTCAGCCATCTGGGCGGTCTTACATGACATTCGGGTTTTAAATTATTAACATTGAAAACCAGTTCAAAGTGATGCCTCATTATCGAATTATTCTCTATTTTTTCATTTCCTGAAGTTCCAATCAAAAAATTACCGTTTTCTTTATTATATTTTTCCCTAAGCGGAGGAACCTCCGAAAATGATTTTTCATTTACAGCATCGGGAAACACCGCTGTGTTTTCATCAATTTGAGTGATTCGTATATTGCCTAATAAAAGCTTATCGTCATCAAGTTTTATACCTGTTTCCGTATGAAGATCGATATTTAAAAAATCCCATGTGCCGGATGATACAGGCGTTACCGCGCAGATTGATTTTTTATACCATGTATCGCTGTTATGAAAACCTATCCAGTCAGGCATGGGCTGGTCAATGTCTTTAATGTCTGAAGTTCTGATATAAACTTGAGTTCTGTTGGTTCCTTGAACCCCTGCGGCGCTTTGACTGCCTTCTCCGCCGGATGAAGTTGACCAGAACTCAAGCCGCATATATTTGCCAATCGCGCTTTTTGGATAGTAGAGATCGAGTTCAATGAATGTACGAGCGTTTAATTTTACAGGAGGAGAAATAGCCGCTCTCATACCGGATCCGCCGAACGCCTTTCCCGCGAGAGCAGGATCAAAAAAAGACGTAAGCATTATAAGAGAGCCGGTTTCAAAGGGATCGTTTACGCATTCAAAACCGCTCATGGCGTTCGGAAGAATACGCCCGTCATTAGTGCGCCACAATTTCCAGTCGGAGAAATTATTTTCCAAATCGAATTTATAAATAGGAACCTGCAGAACATCTGCACCAGGATTCTCGCGAAAATATGGATCGTATCCGCATTTACCTGAATTCACAAGTTACAGAATACCACAATTTAAAAAAATATACTAGTAAAAACAAGGAGGTCAGCATTCGGACTTTTTGGGATTGTAAAATTTGAGCATTAAGACAGAAAATATAAATAATATGATGCTTATATTTTGAGAGGTCGACATTGAAAGGAAAAAGCCTCTGTACGCGTCGCCTCTTAAAAATTCCAGAAAGAATCTGCCTGTTGAATAACACGCCAAATAAAGAAATATCATTTTATTTTTGAAAAGATTTTTTGATCTGATATAATGAAGACCAAAAAACAAACAAAGATTAAAGAACGATTCCAAAAGCTGCACAGGAAAACGGCTGACATCGTTAGCTCCCGGCGCAATTGAATAATGCATGGTAAAGCCAAACGGAGATTCTATCCCATAACAACAGCCGCCAAGAAAACAGCCGATTCTGCCCCAAAAATGGAATAGGGGTATTCCGGCTGCGGCAAGATCAACAATCGGTTTAAACCGCGGTTTCTTATGAGTCAGAATAAAAGCAGCCAATAAGCCGCCTAAAAGTCCGCCGTAAAAAATATTACCGCCGAAAAATGTTTGTATAGTGTAAATAATTGTTGAAAAAGTATCCATTTCAGGAATGTTCTTTAGTTCTTCGATTGAGTCTTTTAAATTTACCAGAGCATAAAGAACCGGACCGCCAATTATCACGCCGACAAAAGACAGACAGATCAAGATTACTCCGTCTGTTTCATCATATTTTAATTTTTTACAGCTAATATAAACATATGCCCCCAAAGAAAGAAGACCGCATATTGTCATTATTTGGTAAAAATATATTGTTCTGTTAAGGATTTCAAATTCTGGAAACATTTTAAGATTGAAATGAGATATAACTACAAAAACCCCAAAAAACAGATGCCTTTCGAGGTTTCTGTAAGTTTTTTAATACGGTTCTTTTAAAGACCAGTGCTGAACATCCAATTGATTCCAGCGCCGGCAGCACAACCAATTCTACATGCTTGGATAAAGCAGAAGAAGAACGGCAATGCGATTATCGTACCAACAATACTGACAATTAATCCAATAAGAGGTATTGGGGCTCCCTGTCCTGCTTGCATTTGTTTAACACTAAGCACGATACCAACAACACCAATAACAACAGCAAGAAAACCTAAAATAGGCACACTGAGCGCGAACCAAGGTATTATGATTGCTACAATACCGCAAATAAGACCAGAATAGAGCATAATTTCCTCCAAAAAATAAGTTAACAATCCCAACGGGATTATTGATATTGTCTAAAAATCTTAAAAATGTCAAGCGGTATAGGATTTTAATACATAAAAAAGACTGCCATTAGGCAGCCTTTTTATATAAATCAATTTACAGTAATTAGACTTCTTTCTTTACAAGCTTTGAATACAATTCCAACGCTACAGCAGCTATTACACCAAGTATGATCAATATTCCGCCAATCTGTAAGTAAGAAAGGGCATTTGTATTTGAAAGGAAAAGAATAAAAGCGCTGCCGCCGCATACACCAAGCACTACCCAATCATATAATATTGGTACGCTCTTCTTCAAATAAAGCATAACACCGATAGCTACACCGGCTCCTGCTGACAGGAACAACAGCCAAAACAATAAACCATTAAATGCATTACCGCCTGAAAATGAAGCGTTTGCAAGCTGGAAACCATTCGCACCGCACGCTACCGGGCAGAAAAAACCGATAACAACTAAAATGAATGCACACTTAGCAATTAATCGAAAACTCATAGGACTCCCCTTAAATAAAGAATTTAGTCAATCTAAATTATGACCTAGTGGGATATTAATATAGTTATAGAAAAGAATCAAGCATTTAAACTAATTATTTTTAATTAAATTACAAAGCTCATTATAAGCAGGGGTTAGTGATCATGCCTTTTTAACAGGACTTTTAAGTACCCTTTCCAAAAACATCAAATTTCTTTACAATTTGCCCATGCAGCAACTCTCTAAAGAGCAAGTGTTAAAGATAATGGAAAGATACGGCAATAATCCTCAGCAGCTCATTGCCGTATTGTTGGACATTCAGGAAGCTTCATGCAAAAACTATGTTGAAAGGCAGTGGGCTGAGCTTGCTTCTGACGTTTTAAATATTCCGCTTTCAAAGATATACGATATTCTCACTTTTTACGCCATGTTCAGCGCTGAACCGCGCGGCGAGTATGTTATCGAAATATGCCGCAGTACGCCGTGTCACTTTATACGCACTCAGGAAGCGGTGAAGTGGTTCGAGGAAGAGACTGGTATCACGATGGGAGAAACATCAGCGGACGGCATGTTCACTCTGTCTTTTACAAATTGCGTCGGCGCGTGCGATATTGGTCCTGTCGCGGTAATCGGAGAAGATGTTTTCGGCAATCTGACGCAGGAAAAAGTGAAGACGCTTGTGAAACACTGCCGTGACAGAAACAAACAGGAGCTCCAATCGTTATGTCAAAATTAGTTAAATTATTAACTGAAGGAATTGATACCGCTGATCCTCTTTCGTTAACAGATTATGAAAAAACGGGCGGGTTTTCCGCTCTAAAAAAAGCCGCTTCTTCAAACCCGGAAGATATTATCGCAGAAATTAAAAAAGCGAAGCTCCTCGGAAGAGGAGGAGCGGCATACCCTGCCGGCAGCAAATGGGAACATCTTTTGCACATTCACGAAAACCCCAAGTACATTGTCTGCAATGCCGATGAAGGCGAACCAGGCACATTTAAAGACCGGCTTATCATGGAAAAACTTCCCTATAAATTACTGGAAGGTATCCTCATTGCCGCGGCGGTATTCGGCGCAAAGGCAGGTTATATTTACGTGCGCGGCGAATACCGCAAGCTGCAAAAAAAATTAATAACAGCAATTGAAAATATCCGCGCCGCCGGATATATGTCGGTTTCAGCTAACAAAGACTTCGACATTCATGTCATTTCAGGCGCGGGCGCTTATGTCTGCGGCGAAAATTCCGCGCTTTTAAATTCCACCGAAGGCAAGGTAGGAAGACCGCGCATCAAACCGCCGCATCTTGCGGAAGTAGGGCTTTTTCTTCAACCAACGCTTGTAAACAATGTTGAAACATTCGCGAATATTCCGCTCATCATCAGCATGGGAGGAGACGCGTATCTTCAGGCAGGCCACCCTGATTCAGGCGGAAGCAAACTTATCTGCCTCTCCGGGCATTGTATAAACAGAGGCGTTTTTGAAGTCCCGCTGGGGAAACTTACGTTACGTGACATAATCTACGACCCTGAAATCGGCGGCGGCATTTCAGGCGGTACGCGGTTAAAATTCTATCATCTCGGCGGACAGAGCGGCTCAATCGGCTGTTGTAACCAGCTTGAAACAGTTTACAGTTACACAGATTTAAGAAAAGCGGGACTGTCAGTAGGCTCAGGCGCCATTGTGGTAATGGACGAGAAAGTTTCAATTATTGAATATGTAAAAGAAGTCACAAAATTTTTCATTGACGAATCATGCGGCAAGTGCGTTCCATGCAGAGAGGGAAATCGTCAGATATTAAAAATTCTGGAAGAGTTTTCTACTCTAGCCGCAAACGACAAAGAGAAGTTAAAACTATTAGCTCAAAAAAAACAAGTCATACTGCATCGTCTTTTTATCACCATGTCAGACGCGTCTTTTTGCGGGCTTGGTCAAACCGCTTCCGCGGCGTTAAACAGCGCGGCAAAGCATTTTCCATCGGAATTTGAAGGAGTAGCTGATGAGTCATCTTGCGGATCCAAATAAATCTGTAAACATATTAATTGACGGAATATCCGTTACAGTTCCCGAGGGGACAAGAATTCTTGACGCCGCGAAAAAAGCAAACGCAGTCATTCCTGTTCTCTGCGATCATCCTGATTTATGCAAGCGCGGCTTATGCAGACTCTGTGTAGTAGAATGTGACGGTATGAGAAAATTGATTCCTTCCTGCATCAACGAAGTTTGGGATGGAATGAAAGTTATAACAAAAAACAAACGCATCGCTAAAATCAGAAGAACAATCATAGAATTAATTCTGGCGAATCATCCGCACGATTGTCTGTCATGCGTACGCAATAAAAACTGCGAACTGCAATCTCTTGCTTCCGGTTACGGGGTCTTCAAATTTCCATTTGTCAGCATATTGCAAAAACCGCCGATTCAAATAGAAAGCGAAACCATCGTCCACGAAATGAGTAAATGCGTAAAATGCAGCCGCTGCGTTGAAGTTTGCCAGGAAGTTCAATCAATCAGGGCGATTAACACATCCGGCAGATGCAGCAATTACAGGATTTCAACGCCGTATAAACAAGCGCTTGAAGACTGCAATTGCGTCTTCTGCGGATTATGCGTGGACGTATGCCCCGTCGGCGCAATTCAAGAATACGATCAATCCGCTGAAGTGCAGAAGGTTCTTTGCGACAGCGCGCGAAAAACAATAGCGCAAGTTTTGCCCTCTTTCGCGCATACTCTTGAAAAAGCGCTGGGCTTTTCCACCGGAACCATCACAGCCGGCAAAATGATCGCGGCAATTAGAATGCTTGGTTTTGACAAGGTTTATGACGCCGGAAACGCGGCAAACGCCGCGAATATAGAAATAAGCCGCGATGTTCAGGCGCACATGGCAGGCGCGGATAAATCAGCGGACGCAAAAAAACCTTTAATAAGCGGATGTGCCGAAGGCGTAAAGCGTTTTATCGCAAAATTTTATCCAGATTTTAAAAATCACCTGACAACAGTAAAAAATCTTCGTCAGCAATTCGCATCGGCATTTAAGGAAATTTATTCAAAAGAAGCAGGCGCTGATAAAGCGGGCGTTACATCAGTTTCCTTTATGCCCTGCATCGCGCTGAAATACACCGCAGCGCAGGATAAAACTGATTTTGCCTTAACAGCCAATGAACTTGCCCGAATGTTCAAACTGCGCGGAATTATGATTGATACATTACCGGAAGAACAATTCGACACCATCGATTTCAATTACAATGTCTATTATAATTCCGTAAAAAAAATAACAGTCTGCGGTTACGCGCAAGCCAGGGAAGTAATGGAATCGGTCCGCAAAGGCGAATGTGACGCAGACTGGATTGAGATTTTAAGCTGCCCCAAGGGATGTAAATTTTAAATACTAATCTTTAACAAAGAGCCGCCGCAATATTCATCACACTTTTCTGCACTTGGTGCAGCCCAGCACATGAACATGGTTCTTTGTATGAGGACGTTCAAACATCCTTGCCAATAGAAAATCCTGTTTCGATATGCTGGTTTTGCAAACAGGGCATCTTCGCGGAACATTATTACTCAGGCAGGTGAAACATCCTTTAATATGCATTATGTGATCTATTCCGTTTGACTTTGAAGGAAAAACAACCGTTTTAAGCTGATCTCCTTTCGGTATTTTATAAGCGCAGATGGGACAATTTGATATGTTTTCCCTATCACTTTCCTTGTAACGGCCTTTTTTACTCCACGGAAGATACGGATAAACCGGCGATAACGGTCCAAAAAATAAATAATAACCCACCATCAAAAGAATAACTCCGCTGATCGTGAATAAAAGTATCTGTATGTAATCTCCCATTAAATATAATATTACGATATAATTTGAAAATGTCTATCCTCTATATTATCGCTACACCGATCGGAAATTTGGGTGATATCAGCTTTCGCGCTGTTGAAATATTAAAAAACGTTGATCTTGTGGCGTGCGAAGACACCAGACGCACCTTAAAACTGCTTACTCATCTTGGGATTCGGGTAAAAATGCTCTCTTGCCGCTCTCAAAACGAAGTATTCGCGTCAGATAAAGTGATTTCCGCTCTTGATCAGGGGCAAACGGTAGCTTACGCAAGCGACGCGGGCACTCCGGCGTTAAGTGATCCCGGTTCTGTGCTGGTAAAAGCCGCCGCGGACGCAGGACACGATGTAATTCCCATCCCAGGACCATCGGCTTTCGCGGCATTACTGAGCGTTGCGGGAGGAAGAGACAAAACCGTCGTCTTTGAAGGCTTTCTATCGCCAAAACCGGGGCGAAGGAAGAGCCGTCTTCGTGAACTAATGGTAGCAGAAGCCGCCTGCGTACTTTATGAATCACCGTTTAGAATCCTCAAGCTGCTCGGCGACATTGCCGAAATTGACAGTGAGCGGTATATTTGCCTTGGACGCGAAATGACCAAGCTTCACGAGGAATATTTACGCGGATCTGTGTCTTTATTGCTGCAGAAACTGAGCGAGAAAAAGGAGCAAATTGGTGAATTTTCTCTCTATGTATCTGGAAATTATTTAAAATAGCTAGTAAACTTATGGTAGAAAGTTGCCGATAATCAGGGTATAGGTAGGGTACGAGTATGACAGTAAACAGGATAGGTCACGTAGAACCCATTCTTTCCGGTAAGAAACCCGGAAGGAGTGAACAGGTGGGGGGGAACGACAAGGCCGATACTATCAGTCTTTCCACGCAAGCGAAGGAACAGGCAGAGAGGTATCAGGTTTTAGAACTTATTAAATCCGCCCCGGAACTTGAAGAGTCCCGGATTGCTGAACTCAGGCAGAAAATTGAAGATCCTTCTTACATAAACGAGAAGGTTCTGAATGCGACAGCAGACAACATTATCAGCTCGTGGTTTGCGTAGGATTTTAATAAGTGTTAATTGAACCTGACCGCTAGGATTCAGCGGTCAGGTTTTTTTTTCGGAGTTGTAAATGGATATATCATTTAAATTTGATCCTGAAGTACTCATCGGCGCGGAAACTATAAGCATGGCAGGAACAATCGCAAAACGCCACGGCTCAAGAATAATGGTTGCGGCGGATCACAGACTTGACGCGCAGATTGTAAACCGTTTAAAAGATATTCTGATTGATTCAGGACTGGAAGCGATTGTTTTTGACGGAATCGAAGAATCGTCTTCCGCTGAAATTGCAGATAACATCGTAGAGTTGAGCCAGGCAGCGCATTGTGACGCGATCATCGCTTTTGGCGGCGAAAAAGCGCAGATAATTTCCCGAATGGCGGCAATCATGGCGCCGATGAGAATCACCGCGTTTGAATTGATTGAAGGGCGTATTTTCCCGACAAAGATTCTTCCGCTGCTTTCCATTCCGACAGAAGGTGTAAATTCATTTGCATTTACTGATTACTTTCTTGTTTCAGATCCCCGCAGCAGATTGATAGTGTCAGTTCAATCTCCGCATGATCTTTATTCCGCTGTTATTATTGATTGCAATTTAATTGACGTTTTATCATCTAACACCGCCGCCGCGTTTATATTGGAAGGGTTCTTTTCTTCGGTAGAAGCGTTTTGCTCCGCTAGATCAAATTTTATTTCAGATACATTGCTTGATAAAGCGCTGAGTATTTACGCAAAATTGATAAGAAGCGGCGGTAATTTCAACGCTGAACAATTCGCACAGGCAAGTTTTCTAACCGCCGTCGGCGCCTGCGCAAGTTCTCCAGGAACCGGCGCCGCGCTTTCGGCAGCAATTAACGCCCGCACTCCCATCGCAAAGCACCTGTGCGCATCGGCTCTTTTTCCAAATATAGCGCAGCGGCTTGTAAGCGCACGCCCTGAAAAAATGTCGCGCCTTGCAAATCTTCTGGGCGCGCCAAAACCCGCTTCTGTCGCGGAAGGAGCGGCGTCTTCTGTAAATGTACTCCGCCAGATTATGGCGTCCGTAAATGTGCCTGACAACCTTAAAGAGTTCAACATTCCTCTTGATCGCGTAACAGCCGCAGCGGACGCCGCGCGCGGCCTCGACATGACAGCTAACTCTCCGTGGACAGTCTCTGAAGAGGAAGTGTTTAAAATTTTGAAAGAAATACTGTAATCAATATCCGTCTGACATTGCGCGGTTTTGATCTCTCTGATAAAGTTCCTGATACACAAAGCTGCGGTTCTTGAGCCTGTCTTTGACTTCCTGTGTAAACGGCATGTGCCGCCAGAAAGTGCCGCGGACATCCTTGTCAAGTTTTTGTATGCCATCGGCTTCTTTTGTCATCCAGAGAATGTAATCGCGGATAAAATATTCTTTGATGTCGCCTTTTAATCTGTTCGACTGAAACCACTGATAATAATGTCCTGTAAGCCCTTCTTCCATCCAGTAGAATGAGGCTTTCTCTTTCGCGACCTGCCAGCGAAGATCTGCGACCGCGGTTAATACGGCTAAATATAAATTTCTGGGATACATGGGAATTACAATGCGTCCGCGGCTTGTCGCGCGGTTAAAACGATCAAACGGCTCCCAGCAAAAACCCATATCGCCGTAAGTTGGTATTAATAAAACAAACGGAATTATCCGGTTTAATCTGTTTTTATAAACACGGCAAAAAGCTTCTTTGTCGATACTTTCAATTCTCGCGAGCATTGCGACTATGTTCTCGCGCAAACCGACTTCGTTAGGAACGCTGTGAAAATATTCAGCCATCAAAACAGGAAAGTGATTTCCTTGTCTGCCGATTGTCATTTTTGCCATCTGGCGGATCGTATCCCACTCTGTATCTATCGCTCCGATATCCACAGTAACGGCGCCGCCTTCGCTTGCGAGTTTTTCCTGCAAATGCTGAACATCATTGTCGGCGGAAACATAATCCCTGATGCTTAACTCCAGTTCATGATCATTCTTGAGCATTTGCTTAAACAGATTTTGAATTTCTACAATCGACGCTTTTTGCGATTCAGAAAGGCAATCGCTTACGTCTGTCATCTCATGCAAAGGTATATGCTCGAATACATCATTCACTCTGTCTTTTATAATTCCCTCAATTTCAACCCGTTCTCTTTCCTTTGCTTTAAGCATCGATCTTGAACCGTCAAGCTTGCCTTGAGCTTTTTCCAGAAGCTGCGATAACTTGGTTTGATTGTTTCCCTTTGCGATTCGCACTTCGTCCGTGCTTGAAGGACGCATCTTGCCTGTTCCAACGCCGTTAAGCCATTCATCCATATAATAAACAGGCTGATCAAGCGTATTTATATCGATAACTTTACTGAAAAATTCTCTCGTGTCCGTGTTTATAAAAGAAGGATGTAAAAGCCCGAAACGAAGAAGATATTTTTTTGGAGGAGGAAGTTTCCCCGTTGTCTTTCTCGCAATGCCGGAAAGATATTCCCAATAAGGAGAGATGAACTGCTGACGGAACACGCTGCGATCTTTTGGGTCTTTGGCAGTCAAATATTTTTGCAGAATACTGTGTACTCTTTGGGCAATGTCGCCTTCGTTGGAGAGAGCGGTTTTATAATAGTTGGGATCGTTAAAAAAGCTGTGCCCTGTTTCTTCAATGCGTTTTGTAACAGCGGGAAAACCGGAAGCGGTAAGATCGACATCTCCGCCTGAAGTGCTCGATATATCAGCGAAGTCATCCTTGTTTTTATCGCCAAAAATATCGCTAAAATCCGGAAGAGGCCCTTCACTCGAACCAGCCGTACCTAAAAGAGCGGCAAGTTCCGGATCCATATCATTATTATTTGCGTTCCCAGCCATAATTTCATGTTAATTCTTTTCATAGTTATTGTCAATGTTAATAAACTGTGCTAATTTGATTGAAAGAACAAAGATTAGGAGAGTCCAATGAAAAAGAAAATATTATTAACCGTTATTATAAGCGTCTTGCTGATTTTTTCCTGCAATAAAACTGATGAATCAAAAGATACAGACGCGGCAGCGGCTGACAAATCAGGACACAGTGAAACCGGAACAGCACATGAAATAAACCAATCCACCCCTGGTTATTCATTATTTATAACAACGGGTTTTTATAAATTATCAGGCGAAGACACCGGAAATGAAGCGACAAAAGTTGAGTGGGCGGCAAGACTGGCTCTTGGGGAAAGAGTAATGGCAGGTGAATCCAGACAGATGATCAATAAAGGCGACAACAAACTTTATAATTTCATAGAAGTCCGCCGTGATACCGGAAACGGTTTTCAAGACGGTTATGCTCTTCAATGGCAAATTGCAGTCGGCGGACAGCTGGCGGTTGTAGCCGAAGAAAACACCAGCCTTTACAGAACGCCGAGAATAGTTGACGTTACCGGAACTGTTCTGTCACGGAAAACTGTTGTCGTATATTATCCTGAAACTCAAAGAGAAGGATTTGTGGAAGTCAGAGGATATGATTTTGACCGCAAAGAATATGTCTCCGCCAGTATCTGTAATATTCAATTCAATAAACTGTCAAGAGATGACGCTGATATTCAATCGGCGATTCTTCTGCACACTGCCAATGGTTTGACAACTGACGCAGACAAAGCGCGAAAAACCGCCTTGTTAAATTCCGCGATCGACACATACCCTGAATCAATTTTTTACCGGGAGATTTGGCAGGTTTTAAATCCCGATTCCGTTTTCAGCGGGAACGTAACCAGCAGCAGCGATGACGATTGGTGGTATTAGACTTTTAAGTCTATAAAATTTAAAAATTAAACCAGAGCATCCAGATCGATTTCTCCGGCAGTGCAGGGAACTGTAATACCCCAGTTTTCCAGCGCTTCCGGGTGAATCTCGCCGAAGACGCCTGCCTGTTTTCCGTTAAAGATAATCGCAGCCGCGCGCCCCGGAATAAATCTTTCGTCAGTGGTTTCTTCCACTTCGTACTCGCGTGAAAGATAATAAAAAAGCGTTTGCAGCTCAGCGGCGGCAGTGTTAAAGTTGGCATCGTTCCCAACGTGAAGAAATCCGGCGAATTGACGCGTCTTGCTTCGGTAGTTTTCCGCGTCATCGAGCCATGCGATTTTTCCCACTTCAAAAATTTTATGAGGATAGACTGATCTTCCCGAGATTGATTCACTAGCCGCAAGAGACGCGATTATTGAATCGCGCACGTACTCATAATTTTCTGTCATCGGATTAAAAATGCGAATGATTTTTTTGCCGTCCCCTCTCATATTTTCAACAAGGTCTTTTCGGGAGCCAAGGTAGTTGTAGATCATCTCCTGATAACCCATACCGATAAAAAGTTCCTTAACCTGCCTGCTGAAAAGCGTAATCGGCAGCAGCCTTCCGACAGTGGAATCCGCAGGCCTTTGCGGTTTGAACGATTTAAGAGAACGCCCTATCATCACATCTTCCGCGACATCCGCGGCATGGAGAAAATCGTTGCGGTATTCAGGCGGATACGCGCGCACGCCTTCTTCAGCAAGGCGGTTTGATCCCTGGTCATCCTGACCGCGTTCGGCTGCTTTTAATTTCTCCGCTTTTACACCCATTCGAGTAAGCGCTTTAACGCACTCATCGGCTGTTAATTTTTCACCGAGGAATCTTTCAATTCTTGAAAGCGAACAGAAAACAGGTTCCTGAAAATAATAAGGCGTAACAATTTTTCTTCCGAAAGGCGTATCAAATTCATACTCAATTTCTACAGGTTCGATTGTAAAACCGTTATCAGATAGATCGCAGGCAACAATCGAAGCCGCAAGAGTGATCAACGGCAAGTCCGTTCCTGTCAATTCAACAAAAATCTCGTTGTCGCCGACTTTTACAGCTCCAAGATCATTTGAATTGATAATCGGCGGATAGGAAAGAATTGTTCCCTGAGAATCCGTTAAAAGCGGATGAACAGGTTCATGCTCCTGGATAAAGGCAAATTCTTTTCCCTTTGGATGCTGCTTGAGTATTTCACGCAGAGTGATAGCTCCGTTTATTCCGTACTCTTCAGCGGCAAGCGGAACGAATGAAACGGCATCAGGGTCAACGCCTTTATAAATGATCGGCCATTTAACAAGCTGGATGCGATAGATACCCATCGACATGCTCCGCCGTTTACGCCCAAAATTCCACGCAAGCTTTTCCTGTGTTTGAATAATATCGCGAAGTATTGGATCTGTTATCGTTTTACCGCGGGCGATGAAACCTGTAAGATAGGGACGCACCTGTTTAACGCTTGCCTCTACTTTTACTTTACGCTCAGTTTTTTTATTGCTGCCCTGACGGGAAAAAAAAGAATATTCAGGGATTTCGCCGCCGTTGTATATTTTAAGCTGACGGGCGCATCCTGCAGTTCCCCAAAGGTCGGGGCGGTTTGTATCATTTAACTCAATTTTTAAAGTTCTCTCGGCTTCAGGAAGGTTTTTATCACTGTCTTCGTCCAACTCAGCCTTGGCGCAGGTAAGGACTTCCTCAAACTCATCTTTAGTTTTCCACCGGCTCTTCCCGCCGGCGCAGCCCGCGAGAGTATAAAAAACCTGTTCATTTACTTCAATTTTCGGCATAATAAAAAGACTATCATTTTATTACATAAATAAAAAGCGGTATCGGAATATAATCCATTGCAATTTTCGGAGGAAAAAATGAAAAGAATCGTATCAATATTTATTACTTTAATAATAACTATTTTTTCGCTGAACGGCTGTTTCGGAGAAAAAATTGATATCGGTATTACGCTGGCGCAAACACATATAGATCGCGGAGAAAAGGACGGCGATTTTCTTAAAGCGGAAGCTGAAAAATACGGTTACAAAACAGTTTTACAATGGGCTGACGGAGATCAAGCTGTTCAGAACAATCAGATCTCCGGTTTTTTAAAACAAAAAGTAAAAGTAATTATAATTGGCAATGTTAACGACGGCGTAGATCCGGTTATTGTCGAAGCCAAACGCAAAGGCGCTATTATAATCGCTTATGATCGCCTTATACAAGGTACAAATAATTATGAGTACTTTATAACATTTAACAGTTATAAAGCAGGCGAGCTTCAGGCTGAAAGCATCATTAAAGGCTTAAATCTTGACGCTGTTTCTCCGGCATCTCCGAAATACATCACATTGTTCGCGGGATCTCATAAAGACACAAATTCTTACTTTCTTTTTCAAGGCGCGATTGACACCCTTCTTCCTTACATTGACTCAGGCGCGTTAGTTGTCATCGGTCCTCTGCCGTTACACTACACAGAACCGGAATTTGGAGATATTGCCGTACGTGACGCTCTTCCGGAAAACGCCAAGCGGCGTATGGACGCGATACTGAAAGGCGCAGCCTCGCGTATAACGTTAGACGCCATCCTTTCTCCGAATGACGCTATATCGCTTGCTATTATTGAAGCCTGCATGGAAAATTCAAAATACAGGGAAAAACTGCCTGTAATTACAGGACAGGATGCGCAATTTTCATCAATGATGTCAATAAAAAGCGGAGAACAGTACAGCACTATTTTTAACAACACGGAGAAACTTGCCGAAGCGGCGATAATGTTAGCCGATCAATTAATCAAAGGCAAATCAGTAAATATTCCCGGCGTAATTATCGCTGACGGCGATCTCAGCGAAATCGGTTATACAAGAATTGGTTACGTAAAAACCCTGCTTTTGGAACCAATTCTAATAACAAGAGATAATATTACAGTTCCGGCGGAAGCAGGGTTTTATACAGATGAACAAGCGGATCAACTTAGGCAGTAAATAAATAATCCTCACGCGTTGATTTCTTTTAATGCCGCGCGATAACTCTCTCGATCATTTCTTTAAAAACTTCGCTCTCTTTTTGTACAAGGCGGATAAACGAGTTGTCTTCCGGTTTTCCAAGCACAATTTCCATTTCTTTAGTATTGCGATAAGTCGCTGCCTTGTAAATATTCTTGTAATCCTTTGCTCTGCTTTCATTAATTTGCTTTTCAATCCAGCTTCGGATTTCTAAAACCGCGGCAAGCTCTTTTTTGAAAACGGAAACATCAACTGAAGTTTTTGAATCATACAGATAAGCCAATACCGCAACAGCATGACGGCATTTGTCAAAAGCATACTCTCCGTCCCAAAGATCGTATACATGATGAATCTCATCCCAGTTTTTATATCCTCCTTCACCGATTTCTCTTCGCAGTTCATCAACCCGAAAAGCAGGAACAATCTGCCCGCCCGCGTTCACCCAGTCTGTAACGCGTTCACAACTCTTGCCGTGATCTTTTTGTGATGACTCGCCAAGCGTTTTGCAAAGATCATTGTAATTCGTCTCGGGACGATCATCCAAAAACGCGGCGATTGTTTTAACCGAGTAATAATGAAGCATCTGACGATAAGCGTTGATAGCTTCAAAAGGCTTCATAATTACCTGTCCGCGGCTTGAGTTTTCAAACTGGCGGCAGGAAATTTTTCGTATTGAATTTCTATCCAGATTCATTACATCAAGCGGTGACAGCCCCGCTTCCTGAAGCCACCCTTCAAGAAATGATAACGCGCAGATTATTTCTTCGGCTGTGTCGGGCGCAAGATAATCAGCTTCAATCCTTTGAACTTTTATTTTGCGCCTGTCGCGGTTTTTAGTTTTCCAGGAATTTCGTTCAAGAGCGTAAAGATTGTGAAGCCAGAAATATGCGGGCATCACTTCCAGCCGGTTTTTATGAACGTTATTACTAACAAGAGAAAACGGAAGCGGTATGTTGAGTTCAGCGGGATACTCACCTTTCGCGATTATTACAAATGAAGCGAACACGCTTGAATGTTTCAAACTGACAGCAAGCCCCGGCCAGAAACCGCGCCTTGCGCGTATCTCTCCGTCATTGGCGCGGCTGTTGTGATTGCTGCCTATTGTCGCCGCAGCCGCCATGTTCGACATCCCTTGAATAAGGCTCGCAATCAAAAATGAATTGTTGTGATGCTGCTCATGCACAGGGAATATCAAGTTGTTGAGTATCTCGCAGCATGACACAGTGGAATTATCCCCAAGCACAGAATGGATCAATCGCGCTCCGTACTTTAAATTACTGTTCCTGCCCATGACAAAACGCACTGCCTTGCTTCCGTAAAAAGCATTGCACGCGTAACCTACAATTCCATTCACCATTTCAACGCCTTCGCCTATCTGCGTCGGCTCTTCTGCAGAAGACAGTATTGAAATATTTTTAAGTTTGTTCGCGCCTTTAATGTAAGCGCATTCACCTATCGCTGTGTCTTTAATTATCGAACAGCTTTTAATTACCGCGCCGTTTCCAATTATTCCGTAACTGCCGCGTACTCCGCCGTATTGTTTTTGCGTAATTTCCGCGAGTTTTTCGGCAAGCGCGGTATCATCGCGGTAAGCTGCCCACAAATACGCGTCTGCGGTTATCATACTTTCAAAAGGCGAGACTGAACGTCCTCCCGCCTCATTCATTACATCGATCCAAACGCGAACCGCTTCATCCTCGCCGTCCTTTGTAACGCCGTTGCCGAATTTGGCATGATTAGTCGTTTGCAATTCGTTGACCTCTGACAGTATGCAGTTGTTCCCGATGATGTAATTGGAAATATAAGCGCAGTTTTGAATTGCTGTGTCATCGCCAATGTCGCATGAAATGATTGTGCTGTTTCGTATCCCCGCTGGTATGCAAAAATCGTTGTGTCTCAGAAAGACGCTTTGCAAAGAGCCGATGCGGACAAGGCCGTAAAAACTGGAATCACGGATTAACAACGGCTCAAAAGGGTCGCTCACAAGGAAGTTATCCCAATTTGAACAGTAATTTCTGTTTTTCTTTAAAAGTTCAATTTCTTCAAAGTTAAGTTTCCGCCAGTCTTCCGGCTTTTTATAAAATTTTTCTTTCTGCTGAGCGTTACGCAGCCAGTACTCATCTGCGCCCTGAGGCAGATATTCAGCCGGAATGAAATCGTAGCCGTGGCGTTCAAGAGGAAGGATGTTCTTTGTTTTCATGGAGGTATTATACACCATTAAGAAAAAAATGTATCTTTAATAACTGCTGTAATCATTCAACAAGTTCAGAAAACTTTTTAATGTACTTCCATTTTTTTTCGTTTTTATCATGAAGCGGATACCAAACCTGCGCAAAGAAAGAATCGACTTTCGCCCGCTCGTAATAATTCCAGCTCTCGCGTTCGCATACAGGGCACCAATGACCGCCTTCCAGAACAAGCCTTGGGCTTGCGTCAAACTCATGGTTAAATGCGCAGCGGAATTGTAATTTTTCTGTCCAGTTTCCTGTCGTCATACTGCCCGACAGACATTCCCCTCCGCGGAATTTTGCGGCTTCCTTTATATCCTGCAGATTCAACTCCGTTTCCGGTTTGGTTTCATCGTATCCGTGATCGATATGCACAATATTATCCCAATCAGAGAAAGGGATGAATTTATCAATCGGCGGAATCGCCTGATACGCTTCTTTTGATCCCCAAAAAGCTGAGATACGATCTTCCATGTTTTCTTCGATGAAACGGACAGTGCCGTTTTCAGTTTTTGTTAATTTGGAAAAACGCTTTTTGATTATGCTGCCAATCAGCTTTTGTCCGCCTGGAAACTTTGTGATAATTTTAGAGATCAGCGTAATTATGCCAAGCTTCTTTAAATACGCTTTATAAAAATAATCCATACCGTCGTTTTGAAAGTTCAGAATATTATTAAGTTTGTCAGAATCAAGATAATATTGTCCGTGGAAATTTCGCATCGCGCTCCAGTTTGAATCCATTACATAAGAAAGTTTTTTTATGCCAATCATTCCAAAAAGTTTTTTATATAAATTATACGCGCTTATACGGCAGCTCTCTCCGCCGCCGATGTTAAAAATGTGCCCCCAAAAATCACTGCCCAAAGAACTTTCGGAACTTTTATCATTCCCGCGTTCTTTGCGGCAAAGATTACGCAGCATCACAGCGGAATCGCGATCAGAAGCGTACTCCAGCACATTATCTAAACACTGATGAAACATTATCGCGTCTTCAATATCCGCCATCGCATGTCCTATAATTCCTGTCTGACGAAGACTAACCCAAAATGGAAGCCCCGATTCAATTATGTGCCGTTCCGCCGCGATTTTACTTAACGCGTAATAATCAAAAACAGAAGGTTTAATCGGATCGCCGATACGCCCCCAATGAATGGGAGGCATACGATCACCTGTTACAGCAACAGTACTGATGTATACAAGACGTGTTTTTTCAGCTTGATTTAATTCCTTTATAGCCCTGACTATATTTTTAGCAGAATTAAAATTTGTTTTCATTGTAAGTTCAGGGAAATAATCCGCTCTCGGCGATACAAGACCTCCAAGATGCAGTACGATATCAACGCCGGCAACGCATGTTTTTATATCATTAAAATTTAATAAATCGCCCCACACTATGGAAAACCCTTTAATATTAAAAAAGGGTTTAAGCATATTTTTATTTTTTTTTGACGGACTCGCGAGTATGACAAGTTCAATTTCTTCTATGTCCTGCAGCAGAGCTTTCATACTTGGAAATCCCATGCCGCCTGTAGCTCCGCTTAAAAAAATACGCTGCTTCGACATAATTTTCTCCTGTCAGAACACAAGATATTTGTTAAACAAATTCTCGTTATTATTTTTAAATTCATTATTAATAAGTTTTTCTTTCATTCCGTAATCAATGATATACATAAAAGAACAGCCCGCTTTAATTTTATTGGAAAAGTGATATAAATTCCATAAATACGCCTGAACAGAAGGGGACGCGCATGTTCTGTCAATTTCATAACTGATTACGCTGAATTCATTAGCGCTTAAATTTTTAATAAAATGCAGATAACATATAAAATCAAAATATGAAAGTAATTTATCAATTTGATATCCTAAATCAGAATAATTCTTATGAAAATTTTCCGTATACCAATTTGGATTGCTGTCTATCATATGCATGGTTCTTGCCATGTTTTCATCAAACCAGAGTTTATTAATAATTTCATCCAGAAATTCAGTTCTTCTGACTTTTATGGAAGAATTCCATTGAATTAAAGCGAAAAAAGAACCTATTGCCATTACAATAATTAATATTAAGGATAAATAATTATCTATAGTCCAATTATCAAGAAAATCCATTTTTCACGCCCTAATTAATTATAGAAGGTGTAACGGTGTTGTCAACATTAATTATTAAAATTTAAAAATATCATGCTTAACGCAGAAAATAAAACAGTAATATTAAAATAAAGACAACATTAAAGAATTTAATAACTTTTAACCAGCTTTCGCTCTTCTTAATCTTACGTTCTCAATATCGTAACTAAAAAGTTCGCGAAGGTCGTTTAAGCCAAGCGCCATGAGCGCCATACGGTCGATGCCTATACCCCAAGCGGCGACAGGTACGTTCACACCCAAGCTCGCGGTTACTTCGGGGCGGAAGATGCCTGAGCCGCCCAGTTCAAACCAGCCAAGAACGGGGTGTTTAATGTGCACTTCAACCGATGGTTCAGTGAAGGGGAAATAACCGGGAACGTATTTCACGTCTTTCGCACCGGCGACTTCTACGGCGAACATTTCAAGCATTCCAAGAAGAGTGCGGAGATTGACATTTTCACCTAACACGATGCCTTCTGTC
>JGI24695J34938_10001165_pt1 | contig 23378 bp, 18 predicted proteins | sample TergutCo191P3_FD_34938 | JGI IMG/M metagenome (IMG submission 34938)
TACAGAAACAGAAAAAGATGTTATAATATCTTTTGAGAATTTTTCAACCTCGTCAATTATTATTAGAAACATGACTGATAAAAGGTTTGTTGCTTTTAAAGATACACCAAGTGCTAATACCCTAATTGGTGGTATCCCTGCTTTTGCATATAATCATGGTTTGGAAAAGAAAGAATCATTATTTAATGAAACAGGCGGCTTTGTTCTTACTTTAATAACAGAAGAAGAATATGAAAAAAATAAAAATAGTTTATCCTTAGCGCCTGTATTTACAAGAATTTACGCTTTTTATAATCATGAAGTAGATAAAAATAAAATTTACCAAATCAGCAGCTCTTTAGGCGGAGATGGTCAAATTATTATTAAAAATAATCCAACACCATGGAATGTAGTAATCAGAAAAGATTTTCCTAATGGTGAAGCATTAGGTTTTATTGAACCGTATGCAGCTAATTCAATTATTAGGTTAGAAATCCCAAATACTTATGATCTGTTCCCGGTTATTATAAAATATAATTCTCTTACTAATGAAATAACAGAAATTATGCCAAAGTATACAACAGGAATAAATCAAAACAGACCTTATATGCAGACATTCGAATTATTTGATTCAACTCCACATAATTGGGATTTAATGGAAATAGTTTCATCGCAGGATTTTTCAATGACAACAGGAGGTTTTTTTATTAAAATAAAGAATGATTCTGGTGCAATAATTAATTTAAAAAGAGAAGATGAAATTTTAGCTACATCTTCAGGTTTTACATATATTAATCCCGGTTATGAAAATCTTTATTATATACGCGTTAACAGATATCCAGATGGAACTTATCCTCCGTCTACTGGTTTAATATCCAATTTTTTCATTGGAAACTCTGTAATTACATATCCCTTACTTGTAAATAATTATAAAATTGATTATATTTATTCTGTTCGTGTAACAGGAGAAAATATCTCTTTATTGGAAATTGGCGATATTGAAGAAATAGGGTTAATGGATTTAGGGCTATAGGGTTCGTGTGGTTCGTGGTAAAATTCCGGTATTACTTTTTCGTCATCTGGTAATAATTTACCTGTATCAACCTTCTAGAAAAGAATTATTGCAACTACATGTCAATAAAGATTATATCGGTGGTTGTCAGCAAATTGCGGAATACTGGTCTTCATCCCAATATGATGATTCTAATGCATGGTGCAGGCATATATCATCTGGCACAAAAACCGCGCTCTTGACAATTTTCCTAAATCAGGTATAATTAGGTATATTCAGGTAAAATGAGGTATAATTATGCCCGATATTGGAAGATTAAAGATAAGCCCTCAAATGCTTGCTATGATAGCCGAAATTGATGAATTTAAAGGAGCATGGACGGGTTTTTCATCTTTGCAGCCCGAACGCCTTAAAGACTTAAAAAGAATTTCTACAATAGAGTCAATCGGTTCTTCCAATCGTATCGAAGGTAATAAATTATCGGATGCAGAAATTGAAGAATTATTGTCTCGTATTGATAAAAAAACATTTAAGTCTCGTGATGAAGAAGAAGCTGCGGGATATGCCGAGCTTATGAATACAATTTTTGACAATTTTTCTGTTATTCCTTTAACGGAAAATTATATTAAACAGCTGCATAAAATATTGCTCCAGTTCACTGTTAAAGACGAAAGGCATAGAGGTGAATATAAAAAGCTGCCAAATAGTATTGCGGCGTTTGATCCTGACGGCAAAGAAATAGGCATTTTGTTTGAAACAGCGTCTCCGTTTGATACGCCGCGTTTTATGGAAGAATTGCTTGAATGGACGCGAAAGAATCTTGATGATCCGTTTTTTCATCCATTAATTGTAATAGGAATATTTATTGTGCATTTTCTTGCAATCCATCCATTTCAGGACGGAAACGGAAGATTATCGCGTTCTCTTACAGCGATGCTGTTATTAAAAAAAGGATATGATTATGTTCCGTATAGTTCTATAGAATCAATAATTGAAGCAAGTAAAGAAGGATATTACCGCGCCCTTAGGCGAACGCAAAAAAATATTTGGAATGGCAGAGCGGATTACGATCCGTGGTTATCTTTTTTCCTGACAGTAATGCAAAAACAGAAACGACATCTGGAATCAAAAATACAAACGATAAAAAATGATAATAAAAAATTATCCCGTAACCAAAGAGCTATTCTTGAATTATTTAATAATATTTCTGAATTGGATTCATCAGAAATATCCGGGAAATTAGGCATGAATATTGAAACAGTAAAGAAAAATGTAAAGGCATTGGTTGCTTCCGGTTATTTATTAAAAATCGGTGAAACGAAAGGTACATTTTATGAGCTTAGAAAGTAAACTTATTTTTATCTCTTGACAATTTTCCCTGCTGGGTTAGAATTACCCTTATGAAGATACTTTTGGATTTTGGCGTCAGCGTTCAGTCTTACTGGATTTGGATGGGGATCGCTGTAATTATGGCGGTAATCGAAGGGTTAACGATGGGGCTTACCACCATTTGGTTTGCTATTGCGGCTCTTGTCATGGTTTTTGTTTCTTTCCTGCCGATTCCGCTTGTTTTTCAGATAATGATTTTTCTGGCAATTTCTTCCGGTCTGCTTTTCTTTACCCGTCCGATTGCGATTAAAAAATTCAAAACAGGAAAAGTAAAAACAAATGTTGACAGTCTTGTCGGTATGGCAGCTCTTGTTACAAAACAGATAACGGAGTTTGACAGGGGAGAAGTTAAATTAAACGGGCAGATATGGTCAGCTAAATCAGAAGACGGCTCAACTTTGCAGGAAGGAACAAAATGCGAAGTTGTGCGCATCGAAGGCGTTCAGGCGATTGTTATCGCTAAAAAACAAGAATCATAAAAATAAATTATAGCGAGGTAAATTATGTATGCAATTATCGCGGTTACAGCTTTTCTTTTAATCTTAATCATCTCCAATGTAAGGATCGTTTCGCAGTCGAACGCTTTTGTCATTGAGCGTCTTGGCGCTTACACTGCCACATGGAGCACAGGTATCCATGTTAAAATGCCGTTTCTTGACCGCATAGCGAGCCAGGTATCGTTAAAAGAGCAGGTTATGGATTTCGCTCCTCAGCCTGTAATTACAAAAGACAATGTAACAATGATGATCGATACTGTTATTTATTTGCAGATAACAGATCCAAAGCTTTACACTTACGGCGTAATAAGCCCGATGAGCGCAATAGAAAATCTGACAAGCACAACTCTCCGTAATATAATTGGCGAGCTTGAGCTTGACGAGACTCTTACAAGCCGTGACATGATCAACACAAGAATGAGAACAGTTCTTGATGAAGCGACAGACCCCTGGGGAATCAAGGTAAACCGCGTTGAGGTTAAAAACATCGCTCCTCCCAGAAGCATTCAGGAAGCGATGGAAAAACAAATGAGAGCCGAGCGTGAAAGACGCGAGTCAATCTTAAAAGCGGAAGGCGAAAAGCAGTCCGCTATTCTTGTAGCCGAAGGGCAGAAAGCGTCCGCGATTCTTAAAGCCGAGGCGGAAAAAGCCGCTGTCATTTTGCAGGCGGAAGCCGCCAAAGAAGCCGCTATCCGTGAAGCGGAAGGTGAAGCGCAGGCTATTCTTAACGTGCAAAAAGCGACTGCGGACGGTCTTAATATGCTAAAAAGCGTAAACGCTGATGATCCTCTCATCAAATTAAAAAGCCTGGAAACGCTTCAAAAAGTCGCCGACGGACAGGCGACAAAGATCATCATTCCGTCAGAAATTCAAAATCTGGCAGGGCTTGTAACGGGTATAAGCGAGTTGGTTAAAAAATAAATATATGCTATAATCCCTCCTATGGTAAACATTGCTTTTACTGGCGGAGGGACAGGAGGGCATATATACCCGGGGCTTGCTGTAGCCACAGTGTTAAAAAAACTGATGCTGGAAATAAAAGCCCAGAGCCGGGATACCGGTTTTGATTTCCGTTTAATTTGGATTGGTTCCTCCGCCGGTATGGATCGCTCGATTGTTGAAGAAGCCGGAATTGAATTTTTTGGAGTGCCTTCAGGAAAGCTCAGGCGGTATTTTTCGCTTAGAACAGCTGTTGATTTTTTCAAAGTAATCGGCGGATATTTTGCCGCTAAAAAAATAATCAAAAAACAAAAAGTTAAAATTCTTTTTTCCAAAGGCGGATTTGTAAGCGTTCCTCCGTGCGCAGCCGCTTCTTCTTTGGGTATACCGGTTTTTACGCATGAATCAGATTTTAGTCCGGGTCTTGCCACAAAAATAAATTCACGTTTTATAAAAAAGAACGGACGAATTTTTACGGCGTATGAAGAAACTGTTAAATTTTTTCCAAAAAATCTGCATGATCGCGTAACGGTTTGCGGAAATCCTGTGCGTGACGTTTTTTACTGTGCCGATCCCGCGAAGGGCAGGAGCTTTCTTAATGTAAAAGATGATGAGCGTATTCTTCTGGTTCTTGGCGGAAGTCAGGGAGCTAAAGAAATTAACGAGCTAATCCGATCTTCTCTTTCTGCTCTTACGGAAATTTATACAGTTGTGCATCAAACAGGTCCGGCTCTTGAATGGGATATTCCCGCAGCGGAAAAATACAAACCGTATCCGTACATTAAAGAAGAAATGCCTCATGTAATGGCCGCCGCGGAAATTGTTATGGGAAGAAGCGGCGCGGGCGTCTGGGAATGGGCTGTGCTTGGTAAACCTATGATATTAATTCCTTTAATGGGATCAGGAACCAGAGGAGATCAGGTTGAGAACGCACGTTTTTTTAAGCAGGCGGGAGCCGCGCAGGTTTTAACAGCGCCTGAACCTGCGGAACTCATGTTAGCTGTCAATTCACTTGCGAAAGATGAAATAAAAAGGAATGAGATGGCAAAAGCGTCCGCTAAAATCGGAGAAAAAAACGCCGCTATGGTGATCGCAAAAAGTATTTTGGAGGGGATAAGTGGTTTTCTCGGTAATTGATGTAGCTTTTCTGGGGCTTATCGGGCTTTTTATGATTCGCTGTTTCCTTAAAGGTTTTGTAAGCGAATTTTTATCTCTCGCCGCTATTGTGCTGGGGCTATTAACAGCTTTATTTTTATATAAAAACGGCGGAGCTTTTTTAAGAAAACAATTCATGAATGATTCGAATATTCTTCCCGAAATTATCGCCTTCGCGGTTCTTTTTATTGTAGTTTTTATAATCGTAAAAATAATAGAAAAAATGTTGATTGATATTATAGATCAGGTAAGCCTTACAGACGCGGACGGCTATATCGGGATCGCTTTTGGTTTGGCGGAAGGCATAGCGGTTGTAAGCCTTGCTCTCTTTTTAATAAAAATCCAGCCGTTATTCGATCCAGGTTCAATATTAAACGACAGTTTTTTCGCGCGTCTTTTACTGCCATTGATTACCGGAAAAGAATCTTTGGAGGCGCCGGATGTTTGAAAATATAATTGAACAGGGCGCTGTTTTACAGTTAAAAAACGATATAATTAACGGGCGAAGCGCTCCGTCGATGCTCTTCTTTGGACCCGGCGAATCGGGAAAGGGGAGCGCTGCTTTGGAGCTTGCCCGCGTTCTTTCATGCGAACAATCGCAGATAAAACAGCTTGGCGATTGGAAATGCGCATGCCCTTCCTGCGAGCGGCACCGTATTCTTTTTCATGATGATCTTTTGGCGCTTGGGAGCCGTTCTTTTTCGGCGGAAATAGCCGCATGTTCATCCGCTTTTTTAAGAAATCCGCAGAGCCCGAGTTCAAAACATTTATTTTTTAGATCGATTCGCAAATTGCAGCTTCGTTTTTCGCCGGTTCTAATGGAAGATGATCCAAAGTACGGAAAAATTTCCGGGTTGCTTCAGAATCTTGACGAAGGATTAAATGAGTTTTGGGATAAAATCGAAACAATGGAAGAAAACGCGCGGGAAAAATTATGCGCTTCCATTGAAAAAAACGCGCTTTCCCTTGAAAGCGACGGACTAAGTTCCAATATCCCGATAGGACAGATTAGAAAGGCTTCATGGTGGTGCAGACTTGCGCCTAACGGAAAACGCAAAACGCTTATTATAGAAAACGCCGAAAACATGAGAGATGAAGCTCGAAATTCGCTCCTAAAACTTCTGGAGGAACCGCCTTCTACTGTAAGTATTGTATTAACGGCAAAAAGAAGGGAAGCGATCATGCCGACAATTCTTTCGCGTCTTCGCCCGTACCGTTTTTTAAAAAGAGACGGCGAAAGCGAAAAAGAAGTAATAAGAAGAATATTTTTGGATAACGGAGAATCAATAAGCGGATATCTTGATTCCTTTATGCCGCAGAGCGCGGAAAAATTATATCCTCTTGCCGCGTGGTTTATAGTCTCCCTCGCGCGAATTGTTTCTGTTGCTGTTAAAAAAAACGCAGACGCGCAAACGCCGCTTTTTTTATCAAGGATTGGAGAGCGTTACGCGCCAATAGCGGATGAAGCGGGGCTTGAAAAAACATTAAAAAGCGCCGCTGTGATTAAAACAATTGTCTCAAAAACAGGCGGTTTTGAAGAATCATCATTTTCCCGTTTTATGAAAATCTGTCTTGAATTAATCTGCGATGTTTCCCGGCATATTTGCGATCCTTCATTTATCGTATACAACGAAATTATAAAAAAACAAATAAATGAAACCGTAACTGCTGTGGATATATTAAATATTAACGCGGCTATCGCCCTTGAATCGCTTTTTTATAACCTAAAGACAGAATTTAAAAAAGTAAGCGCAAGAGGTTTTCATGGTTGATTTTTTCCGCCGCGCGTTAAGAAAGCTTGATAAATTAAACACGGAACAGCGGCGAGAACTTTTGATTTCGGCTATCGGAGAAAACAGCCTTTTTGAAAACGTCCTTGACTCAATCGATATGGGTATTCTTGTCTGCGATGAGGAAGATAATCTGATAATGGTGAATAAATGCGCCCAGCGTCTGGTTCCGATGAATTATATAGAAGGCGTAAAATTAAGAATAGCAATTACAGAAGAAAAAATAGTAGCGGCTTTTAGGGATATAATTTTAAGCAGGGAGAAAGTTACAGACAAGGAAATTGACGTGTACCATATGGGGCGAAACAGGCTGTTATCTGTCAATGTTGTTCCTCTTGTGCGCGAAAAAAGAGTTAAGGGGACTTTAATTTATATAGAAGACATTACAGAAAAAAGAAAGGGAGAAGCGCGCCTTAGAAGAGCGGAAAATCTCGCAAGTCTTACAACTCTTGCCGCAGGCGTGGCGCATGAAATTAAAAATCCGCTCGCTTCGATTTCCATTCATTTACAGCTTTTGCAAAAAACACTTGCAAAAAAATTAAAAGCGGATGATAAAACAACAGATAAATATTTTGATGTGTTAAAGGAAGAAATAGAAAGGCTTAACAGGATTGTTGTTGATTTTCTTTTCGCTGTGCGTCCTATGAATCTTGAGTTAAGGGAAGGAGACTTAAATAAATTAATTTTACAGATAGTTGATTTTGTCAGCATGGAAATGGAACAATCAGGGATTAAGTGCCGCCTTAAACTTGATGAAACCATGCCCAATATTCATTTTGACGAACGTTATATGAAACAGGCTCTCCTTAATCTTGTAAAAAACGCCCAGGCGGCGATGCCCGACGGAGGCGTGTTTACAGTAACCACAAACTGCGCAGATAATGAAATTAGAATTACGATTAATGATACGGGAATTGGGATAAGCAAGGAGATATTTTCAAAGATTTTTGAGCCGTATTTTACAACAAAAGAAACAGGAACAGGGCTTGGACTTACTCAAGTTTATAAAATTGTAAGAGAGCATAACGGCGAAATCACAGTTGATTCAGAGCCTGGAAAGGGAGCTGAGTTTAAGATCATCCTTCCTGTGCCGCAAAGAGATACAAAATTACTTGATTATGATAATAAAAAATTAAACAGTAAAAGTTTTAGCGAAGGAGATGCATTATGAAATTCCGCCTTCTTGTAATCGATGATGAAAAAAATATCCGCGAAGGACTTAGCGAATATCTGAGAAGCGACGGCTATGATGTTACAAGCGCAGAAAACGGAGATGAAGGATGGAATATATTTTCCAATGATGATATAGACCTTGTTATAACAGACTTAAAAATGCCGGGTGTAAGCGGCGAAGAGCTTTTAAAAAGAATTTTATCGCAATCACCCGGGTTTCCGGTAATTATTTTAACAGGTCATGGAACAGTAGAAACCGCCGTAACCGCCATGCGTGACGGCGCGTGGGATTTTATGTCAAAGCCTGTCGATTTGGATCATCTTTCGTTAAAAGTAAAAAGAGCGCTGGAAAACAGGGAACTTTTTTTCCAGCACAGAAGAATGGAAGAAGAACTTGAAAGAAAAAGACAGTTTAAGTCGATTATCGGCAACTCCCGCGGTATGAGGGATTGTTTTGACATGATGAGTAAAGCGGCTCCTGCAAAAGCGTCAATTTTAATAACAGGCGAATCCGGAGTTGGAAAAGAGCTTGTCGCTAACGCGATACATGAGCTTTCCCCAAGAAAAGACAAAGCGCTTATAAAAACGCATTGCGCGGCTCTTTCTCCGACTCTTCTTGAGAGCGAACTTTTCGGCCACGAAAAAGGCGCTTTTACAGGAGCGATCTCAAGGAAGAGGGGAAGGTTTGAACTGGCTTCAGGCGGCACTCTTTTTCTGGATGAGATAGGCGAAATCGATCAGAATATTCAGATAAAACTTTTACGTGTCCTTCAGGAAAAGAATTTTGAAAGGGTTGGAGGAGAGCAGACTGTAGAAGCGGACGTCCGTATAATCGCGGCAACGAACAAGGACTTAAAAGCAGAAATAGAAAAAGGAAATTTCCGCGAAGATTTATATTTTCGCCTTAATGTAGTTAACATTCATGTGCCTTCGTTACGTGAAAGAAAAGACGATATTCCGCTTTTAATAACCGCTTTTATTAAAGAATTCGCCGAAGAAAACGGNAAAACAATAAAAGGAATAAACGAGAAGGCAAGGTCTCATTTGTATAANTATGAATGGCCGGGAAATATCAGGGAACTTCGCAACTGTATAGAAAGCGCTGTTGTTATGTGCCAGTCAAATATAATTACTGTAGACGACCTTCCTCCGGTTTTTCGCAGCACCGATGAAGACGGCTGGATAAATATTAGGCTAGGAGCTGCGATGGCTGAATGTGAAAAAATAATAATAAGAGACACATTGTCTTTTTGCAAAGGAAATAAAAGTAAAACAGCCGAAACCCTGGACATTGGAAGAAAAACTTTACTTAGAAAACTCGCGGACTATGAGCTGGGCGACGGCAAAGAAGAATAAAAGAATTACATGTACCGCTTTCTTAAGAATGTGAGCTTTTCCCGAATACATTCCTAAAGTTGTTCTCGATAATATTTTCAAGTTCATTAATATTTTCGTTTCGCAGTTCTGCCATTGTTTTAAGTATCAGCGGGAGGTCTTCCCATCGTGAAAATGCCTCTCCTCTTCGCGGAGCGTAAGGAGCGTCAGTTTCCGTTAGAAGCCTTTGCGAGGGGAGGATGGCGCAGGATTTAATCGCTTTTTTATGATTTAACATGATGATGTTTCCAAACGAAAAGTACGCGTTAATTCCCTTGCTAAGCAGCGCCTGCGCCTCTTCGGGAGTGCCTGGCCATGTATGAAAAACAACAGCTTTGCATTTAGCGAGTTTTTTTGTATCAGCGAATATTTTATGCATAGCCCTCCTTACATGGAGAACCAAAGGAAGATCATGCTTTAACGCTGTTTCCAATTGCTCTGCGAAAATAATTTCCTGCTGCGTTTCAGTTTCTTTATATTCATCACTGTATAAATCAAACCCGCATTCACCAATAGCCGCAATTTGCTTTTCTTCCGCTAAATCATTAAGAATATTTAGCAAATCTGTAATAATTGTTTTATTACCGGAATTATTCCTCCGTGCCTCCGTGTCTTTGTGTGAACACTTCTGTGATAAAAATTGCGGATGTATACCAAAACAGGGTAGGAGAGCTGCCGCATTATTAATTTTAGCGTTACGCGATAATTCACAATGATATAAAAATTCCTCTGTAGTGCATGCGCTTGCCGCAGCCATTACGTTAAGCTGCCTTCGCTTTTTTTCACATTCAGAAAATACCTGAACCATGTCAAAAGGATGGCAATGAGCGTCCGTAAGCATTTTTTATAGTCCAAAAACTACTTTAGCTATCGAAAAATAAATAATAAGGGAAACAGCGTCTACAATTGTAGTTAAAAGAGGAGCGGACATTATGGCAGGATCAATTTTTAATTTTTTCGCGAAAATAGGAAGAATGCTTCCGGTTGTTTTCGCCATAAGTATCGTGCAAAAAAGTGAAAGGGTAATAGTCAGGCATAAATGCCAGTCTTTATTGTTCATTAAAAAGACACGCACAAAATTTACAATACCAAGACCAAGCCCGCATAACATGCCTACGCGAAGTTCTTTCCATAAAATCTTAAAAATATCTTTTAAGTCAATTTCACCTACCGCAATGCCTCTTACAATCAGCGTTGACGACTGAGAGCCTGCAATACCACCTGTATTCATAAGCATTGGAATAAAAGCCATTAGAATAGGAAGCGCCATTAATCCTTCCTCGAAAGTTGAAATAATGGTTCCTGTAATTGTTGCCGAAAGCATTAAAATCAACATCCATAAAAAGCGGTTTTTGGCGTGCTCGAAAATTGTTGTTTTTAAGTACGTCTCTTCTGACGGAATAAGAGCTGCCATCATTTGAATATCTTCCGTGCTTTCTTCTACGATAACGTCTACGATATCGTCAACTGTAATGATGCCGACAAGACGCTGTTCCTTGTCAACAACAGGCATTGCCAAAAAGCTGTACTTTTGGAATTTATCGGCGATTACTTCCCTGTCATCAGTTGTCTGGGCGAAAACAATATTGGAGTCCATTAAATCACCGATTTTATCGGACGGACGCGCAAGTAAAATATCTTTTACTGTGATAGACCCTATAAGCGTTCTGTCCCTGCGTATCACATAACAGGTATAAATTGTTTCCTTGTTTAAACCTGTGCTGCGAATTGTGTCAAACGCTTCTCTAACCTTTGTATCTTCCCTTAAATCCACAAACTCCGTTGTCATGATGCTTCCCGCGGAATCATCGGGATATTGTAAAATCTGGTTTATCTGTTTGCGTTTTTCCGGGCGTACGTTTTTTAACACTCTTTTTACTACAATGGCGGGCATTTCTTCGATAAAATCAACAGCGTCGTCAACGAAAAGTTTGTTCATGATTTCGCCTACTTCGCTGTCGGAAAGTGCGTGAATAATTGTATGCTGATGTTCAGGATCGGCATAAGCGAAAACATCGGACGCTATCGCTTTGGGCAATATCCTGAATACCTGTATTATCTGTTCTTTATTTAAGTGTTCAAAAAATTCCGCGATATCAACCGTGTTGACATCAGAAAGTAACATTTTTAGTTTTGAAATATCAAGGGAACCATCTTTAATTAATTCAATAATTTCGTCTTTATCCATAATAATTCCCTTAGCTTTATTGTAGTCATTATTATGTCATTGTCAACCATAGCGGTTTAAGATTAGTATCCTGTTAACCGTTTGAATAAAACAAGACACTAGGCATTAATGAACCTTCGATATATAATGCCGTTATGCTTCCAAAATTGATTAAATATTTGTTAAAAGAGGAACCCAGCTCTCAGGATGTAGAAGTATCAGGCTGGGTCAGAACAAAAAGAGACATGAAAAACCTTGTCTTTGTAGAGGTCAGCGACGGCTCCTGCTTTGCGGGCATTCAATGCACTTTTGACAGAGGCGCTTCCAGCGAAGCATCCTGTCTTGACGCGCGAATCGAGGAATCTCTCGCCTCTCTTTCAACAGGCGCTTCCGTAAAAATAAGCGGCAAACTGATCTCCTCTCCCGCCTCGGGTCAGGCTGTAGAAGTAGCCGCATGTGATATAAAGGTGATAGGCTCCTCGCCTGCCGAAACCATAAGCGGTAAAACACCGGCTTTGGATATTCAGGCGTATCCACTTCAAAAGAAAAGGCACTCGCTTGAATTCCTGCGCGAGATTGCCCACTTAAGAGCCAGAACAAATACATTCGGAGCTGTCGCCCGTCTTAGAAGCCGCATGTCTTTCGCCATTCACAGGTATTTTCAAGAGAATGATTTTCATTATCTTCACACGCCGATTGTCACAGCGGGAGACTGCGAGGGAGCCGGAGCGATGTTTCAGGTAACAACGATGGAACCGTCCGCGATCGCGAAGGATATGGCAAAAGGAGATGTTGATTGGTCAAAAGATTTTTTTGGAAAGAAAACTTTTTTAACTGTTTCAGGTCAGCTCGAAGCTGAAACCTACGCAACGGCTCTTTCCAGGGTTTATACATTCGGGCCGACATTCCGCGCTGAAAATTCAAACACTGTCCGCCACCTTGCCGAGTTTTGGATGGTGGAGCCTGAGGCCGCGTTTGCAGACCTTAATGACGACATGGCGCTTGCCGAGGATTTTTTAAAGTATGTTATAAACGCGGCTCTTAACGAGTGCGCCGATGAACTTGCGTTTTTTGACGCTCATGTAGAGAAGGGTATAATTAAAAACCTGCAAGAAGTAGCGCAGGCGAAATTTTCGCATATCACTTATACGGACGCTGTAAAAGAACTTGAAAAAGCCGTTTCTTCCAATAATAATTTATTTGAGTTTAAGCCGTCATGGGGATGCGATCTTCAAAGCGAGCACGAAAAGTTTTTAACGGAAAAAGTAGCGAAAGGACCTGTAATTGTCACAGATTACCCGAAAGAAATAAAAGCTTTTTATATGAAATTAAACGACGACGGAAAAACAGTGCGCGCTATGGATGTGCTGGTTCCCAGGTTAGGTGAAATCATCGGCGGCTCCCAGCGCGAGGACGATTTGGAAAAACTGATCGTACGCATGAATGAAATGGGATTAAATCCAAAAGATTACTGGTGGTATCTTGATCTTCGCCGCTACGGAACAGTTGCGCACGCGGGCTTCGGTCTTGGTTTTGAAAGACTTATACAATATATATCAGGCATGGCTAACATACGCGATGTTATTCCATATCCAAGAGCGGTAGGACAGGCGGGATTTTAGAAGAATTTAACCACGAACCACACGAATAGAACTTTCAGTTCTTACACGAACTTGCTGTTCGGAATCTAAGTGATGGTTTGCGGTTATAATAATGAGGCATTTATGCGAAGAACAATTTATTTTTTATTATTACTTTTATATTTTCCTATAACTCTTTTTGCGCAGTTAAACTATTCGTCAACGCTTGAAATATTCGCGGATGAAGCGCCCGAAATAGTTTCCAGGGCTGCTGTTTTAATTGACGCTCACACAGGAACAATTCTTTACGCAAAAAATCCCGATGAGGAAATTTCTCCGGCTTCGCTTACAAAACTTATGACTATGCACCTTGTCATGAAGGCAATAAATGAAGGAAGAGCGTCTTATGATGAGATTGTTCCAATAACAGAAGAAAGCTGGGCGCAAAATCAGCCTCTTCGTTCAAGCCTTATGTTTCTTGAGCCAGGACAGACTGTTACGTTACGAGAAATATTATTGGGTCTTGCAGTCTCTTCCGGAAATGACGCGGCAGCCGCAGCCGCTTTGCGTTTTTCTCCGACAATCAGGCAGTTTGCCGCTGTAATGACAGCGGAAGCGCAAGGGATGGGACTGTACGCGACAAGATTCGCCGAGCCTTCCGGGATTTCCGCTGTCAATATGACTACAGCGGCGGAGTTCGCTTCCTTCTGCCGCCATTATATTAACATGCACCCTCATACTCTTTTGGAGTTTCATTCTGTTCTTGAATACGCCTATCCAATGTCACATAACGCAGTAGAAAGTAAAAGATATAATCCCAAAACGATTGTACAGGAAAACAGAAATATCCTTTTAAGAACTCTGCCCGGAACAGACGGATTAAAAACAGGTTTTATTAATGAATCAGGAAACAATATCGCTCTTACAGTAGAAAGGGATCAAACGCGTTTTATCCTTGTCCTTTTGGGAGCGCCGAGAGGACGGGAAGGCCCTCGTATAAGAGCGCAGGACTGCACGATTCTTATTGAATGGGCTTTTGCCAATTTTAAGACAGTGCGTCCAAAGATAGAAAAAATAGAAAACGTAAGACTATGGAAAGGAAAACAAAACAGCGCAGAATTAATAATGGAAGGAAACGCTGATTTTACAGCTAACATAAACCGCGCCAATAAATTAATATACGAAATAGTTATTCCAAATCCGCTAAAAGCGCCTCTTTCGCAAGGGTACCTGGCAGGATACATAAATATAAAAGACGAATACGGCGAATTAAGCAGAACCCCGCTTGTAACCGCAGCCTCTTACGAAAAGGGAAATATTTTTAAACGCTTGTGGCATTCTGTTATGCTGCTTTTGAGAAGGAATAAATAGGAGTTAGTAATTCCTAAAACAGTCCTGAAATTTTTCCGTTACTGTCAATATCGATTTTTTCCGCTGATGGGACAGGCGGCAATCCGGGCATTGTCATTATCTCGCCTGTAAAAGCTACGATAAAACCAGCTCCAGCGGAAATTTTTACATCCCTTACTGTTAAACGCCATCCGTCAGGCGCTCCTGTTAAAGAAGCGTCGTCAGAAAAACTGTATTGAGTTTTTGCCATGCAGATTGGAACTTTATCAAGACCCATTTTTTCGATTTGACTGATTGATTTTTCGGCGTCACGCAAAAACACTACGCTGTCTGCGCGGTAAATTCTTTTTGCTATTGTTTCTATTTTTTCCGTGATGGAAAGATTTACGTCATAGGAATATTCAAAATTATTTGGAAGTTCGCAAAGCCTTATAACTTCTTTGGCAAGAGAAAGTCCGCCTTCGCTGCCTTTTTCCCAGACTTCAGAAATTGCGGCGTTTACTCCCGCTTCTTTGCATTGAGTTACAATAAGGTCAAGTTCCGCTTTTGTGTCTTTTGGGAAAACGTTAACGGCGACTACAGCGGGAAGTTTATACACTTTTGTTATATTTTCCACGTGGCGTAAAAGATTTGGCATGCCGTTCGCAAGAGCTGTAAGGTTTTCGTTTGCGAGGTCTGCTTTTTTGGCGCCGCCGTGTGATTTTAATGCGCGGACTGTCGCGACGATTACAACAGCGGAAGGTTTTAACCCCGCGAAACGGCATTTAATATCCAGGAATTTTTCAGCGCCCAGGTCGGCTCCAAAACCAGCTTCTGTCACGACATAATCGGCGCATTTAAGAGCGAGACGGGTTGCCATAATGGAATTACAGCCGTGAGCGATATTTGCGAAAGGGCCGCCGTGAATAAACGCGGGAGTTCCCTCAAGAGTCTGCACAAGATTTGGTTTTAGCGCGTCCTTTAGGAGAGCCGCCATCGCGCCGTGAGCGTTAAGCTGCGCCGCTGTGACAGGCATTTCCTCGGTCTGTTTGCCGTAGGTGTAGCCAACAATGATTCTGCCAAGACGGTGTTTTAAGTCATCGATACCGCAGGCGAGGCAGAGGATCGCCATGATCTCAGAAGCGGCGGTAATATCAAAGCCGTCTTCGCGCACAGAGCCGTTAATTCTTCCGCCAAGACCGTTTGTAACAAAACGAAGCTGGCGATCATTCATGTCGATGCATCTTCGCCAGACAATTTTGCGCGAATCAATATTTAATTTGTTACCCTGAAAAATATGATTGTCTATCATTGCAGCTAACAGATTATTCGCCGCCGCAATCGCGTGAAAATCCCCGGTAAAATGAAGATTAATATCTTCCATCGGGATAACCTGCGCCCATCCGCCGCCTGCGGCTCCTCCCTTAACGCCAAAAATCGGTCCCAAAGAAGGCTCTCTTAAAGCGACCATTGTCTTTTTGCCGTCAAGCGAAAGGCTGTCCGCAAGTCCCACAGTCGTGGTAGTTTTTCCCTCTCCTGCCGGAGTCGGATTTATGGCAGTGACAAGAATCAATTTTCCGTCTTTTTTATCTTTATTTTTGTCGAGGTATTTATAATCAATTTTTGCTTTATGATTCCCGTAATATTCGATAAATTCTTCGCTGATGCCGCATTTTTTTGCTATGTCTTTTATATGCAGAGCGTGTTCGTTAAAAACCGCCTGGGCAATTTCTATATCAGTGCCGGTAAACTTTTTAATATTGGACATTTCCTGATAATGAAATGATTATTGATAAATGTCAATATATTGAACTTTTTCAAAAACCGAAAATCCGCGGTTTGAAACTTTTGGAAAAACCTCTATTGGTCAATTTTTTAATCTCTCTGGCTGTGATATTGCTTCCATGATATATTGGTTGCTTTTTTGCCATTTATTATGGATAATGTAAATTATGGTAAAGTTGATTAAAACAGTTTTATGTTTTATTTATTTGGTTATTGCCATGATTTTTTTAATTCCTTTCGGGTTTTTGGCTCTTATTTTTTATATTCTTGGGCTTAGAAAAACCATGAAAGTTGTAATATACCGTCTCGCTCAAGGGTGGGCGCGATCATTAATATTTATTGCAGGGTGCGCTGTCAATGTTTCCGGAAGAGAGAATATTCCAAAAAAAGGCGGCGTTTGTTTTGTAAGTAATCACTGCGGTTTTTTTGACATTGTGCTGCTTCTGGGTTATTGCGGCCGCCCCTTTGGCTTTATCGCCAAAAAAGAGCTTCTTTTGGTTCCGTTTATAAACGCATGGGTATATATGCTGGGCGGTCTTTTTATAGATCGCGGTAATATAAGGAAGGCTATTCGTACAATCAATAAGGGTACGGAGCGAATCAAAGCCGGAGGCGGCATGTTAATCTTTCCGGAGGGGCATCGCTCCAAAGGAAGAGGGCTTTTGCCGTTCCATCCCGGCTCAATTAAACTTGCGACACAGGCGGACGCTGTTATTGTACCTGTAGCTATCGAGGGCAGTTATGAAGTCCTTGAAAAAACCTGGCGCGTCTGCGGGGTTTCTGTAAAAATCGCCTTTTTGGAAACCATTGATACGGCACCCCTACTGCCCGAAGAAAAGAAACAGGCGCTTAGTGACAGGATTTATTCGGCGATAAAAGAGGCGCTTGGCAATTGAATGGGTTTCCCCAGGGAGGATAGTTATGTTGATTATTCCCCAGGGAGGATTTGGTTTTCAGCCCTCAGCATCCTGCTTCGGGCTTCAAACCCGCCTGCGTACCTTTCGGCGCGTCCTGCGCCTCAACCCCTCAAAGGCTTTCGCCTTTAAGGGGCACGGCACTACGGGTTCAAATCCTCAATATATGAGGGTAAAAGGAGAATGTTTTGCGTAACTGTTGTAATGGAAAAGTTATGTTGATTATTCCCCAGGGAGGATTTGAACCCCCACAAGCTGATCCAGAGTCAGCTGTGCTACCATTACACAACCGGGGAGCGGTTGTTTCATATTATAAAAATCAAGAGTAAATGTCAAGGAAGGGAATGTTCAAATGAAAACAATTTTTGTTGTAGATGATAATAATGTTAATCTTTTGGCAGCCGACAACGCATTATCAAAATATTACAAGGTTTTCACCTTGCCGTCTTCCGCAAGCATGTTTGAGCTCCTGGATGATATAAAACCGGACATGATTCTTATGGATATTTTAATGCCCGAGATGGACGGCTTTGAGTCATTAAAGATTTTAAAATCCAACGAGAATCATGCGGATATTCCGGTTATTTTTTTAACAAGCCGCAACGATGAACAAACGGAAAATCAGGGACTTGAAATGGGTGCTGTTGATTTTATCTCTAAACCTTTTTCAAGGCCTATTTTAATTAATCGAATTAAAATTCATTTGATGCTTGAAGATTTTATCAAAGGCAGAGCAGAAGGATAGAGGTTATGTCAAAAATTTATTTGTTCTGGAAAAAAATAACCGATGTGCATCTGCCGTACAGACAGGTGCTTTGCGTTTTTCTCGCGTTTGCGGTAATGGGAATTATTAGCTTTTTAATGGCAAGTAAAATCGAACGAATCCATCTTGAACGCGAGTCAGAGGCAATTACATTTTTTATTGAGTCGCAGCTTGATTCCGATTTAAGAGAACTTGAGGCAATGTTAAAAATTACAAGCGAAACAATAAGGCGTCTTCTTATTGGAGGCGCTGACTTTGAAGAGATATCGTCATATATTACCGACATAACGCGTTTTGGCAGAGATGAAGCGCAAATAGCGGGTTTTCTTACAATTTTCGCGATGCTTGACACGTTTAAATGGCCCGAACAGGCTGGTTTTAACGGAATAGCGCCTGACATGGATTGGGTATCAATTCTTACGGACGGAAGCTATATTCCGCAGGAACGCGAATGGTATAAAGTCGCCGTTGAAGCAAACGGCGAAGTCGGCGTAACAGAACCTTATATAAATATTATTGGAGGCGTTGTAAGCATAACATACGCACGCTGCATTTTTGACAATTACGGCAATCGCATTGCGATTGTCTGCCTCGATGTTTCGCTGGACAGGCTGCATGAATTCTCCAGAAAAAACCGCGATCAATACAATAATGACTGGATGTTATTCGATAAAAATTTAAAAATTATCGCGCATTTTGACAGTACAATTATCGGGCTTCCTCTGCGCGAAGTAACCAGCGGACTTGCCGAATTCGCGGATGAACTTGAAATTGGAATGGAAATCGCAGGGCGCAGGGTCGTTAATCATCGCGGTGAAAGCCGGTTTTACACCGTTCGAAAACTTAAAAATGGATGGCATCTTGTAGTTACAACCATGGAAAACAGTTATCACGAAAATTTAAAAAATATAAAACTGTTTCTGGTTCTTTTTGGATTATTCCTCTCGGCAGGGTTAAGCGCGATTCTTTTGCATATTCACAGAGACAAGTTAAGAGCGGAAAAAAGATCGCAGATAATGCTTAACATGGCTCCTTTTGGCGTAATTTTTCTTGATAATGATTACAAAATTGTTGACTGCAATCAGGAAGCCATGAATATGTTTGGCGTAACAGACAGGGAGGAGTACAAAAGAAAGTTTCACAGTTTTTCCCCCGCGTATCAGCCGAACGGCGTATCATCGGATGAATGGAGAGTCAGGTGTCTTGAGGATATGTTTGAAGCAGGCGGCGGTCAATTTGAATGGATGCATCAAAGACCGGACGGCGAAATGCTTCCATGCGAAATATCGATTGTTCCGGCGGCATACGAGGGACAGACGATTATTATGGCATATATGCGCGATCTGAGCGAAACAAAAGCCGCTATCGCGGAGAAAGATAAGGCAATCGAAGAAAAAAACGCGCTTGGCAATTTAAAAAATATAATGAACGGGCTTGATGTAATGATTTATGTTACAGATCCCGTAACGTCCGAGATTCTTTTTATGAACAACAGCATGAAGCAGCACTATAAAATTACCGATGACTGCGTAGGGCAGCTTTGTTACACTGTTCTGCAGAAAAATCTTATAGAAAGATGTTCCTTCTGCCCGTGTTTCCAGCTTGATAAAGATCCGGATAAGCTGGTTGTTTGGGAAGAACACAGCACTTTGACTAACCGAATTTACAGAAACACAGACAGGTATATAAGCTGGCCGGACGGGAAAGTTGTTCATATGCAGCATTCTGTCGATACAACTGAACTGGTTGCCGCAAAGGAATTTGCGGAGAGAAGCAGCCGCTATAAAAGCTCATTTTTGGCGAACATGAGCCACGAAATACGCACTCCGATGAACGCAATCCTTGGCATAGCCGAGATTCGCCTGCAGGATAAAACGCTTACGCGCGAAAACGAAGAAGCATACGGAAAGATTTATGAATCAGGCGATCTTCTGCTTAACATAATAAATGATATTCTGGACCTTTCCAAAATCGAAGCCGGAAAACTGGAACTTATCCCTGTAAGATATGATATTCCAAGTTTGATAAACGACACCGCCCAGTTAAACCGTCTGCGTTATGAAAGCAAACCCATTGGATTCAATCTTTTTGTTGATGAAAACACTCCGCATGATTTATTCGGCGACGAGCTTAGAATAAAACAGATTTTAAATAATATACTCAGCAATGCTTTTAAATATACGCTTGAAGGCACTGTTTCTTTTGCAGTTTCCTGCGAATCGCATAAAAATGACGATAATGTAACGATTATATTCCGCGTAACGGACACGGGTCAGGGAATGACAGAAGATCAAATTACAAAACTCTTTGACGAATACACGCGTTTCTATTCAGATAACACGCGCACAACCGTGGGAACAGGACTTGGAATGAGCATTACAAAACGCCTTGTTGACATGATGAAAGGCGAAATCACAGTATCCAGCGTAGTCGATAAAGGTTCTACTTTTACAGTGCGCGTTCCCCAGAAGCGGGTAGGCGACACTGTATGCGGAAGCGATCTTGCCCAAAAGCTGCGCGACTTTAATTACCAGAGCGATACAATCTCCAGAAAATCAAATTTTATCCGCGAATATATGCCTTATGGAAGCGTTCTTGTTGTAGACGATGTAGAATCGAATCTGTATGTAATCAAGGGAATGCTCGCTCCATACGGTTTAAAAGTAGAAGCGTTATCAAGCGGGTTTGACGCAATCGAAAAAATAAAAGAAGGAAGCGTTTACGATATAATTTTTATGGATCACATGATGCCAAAAATGGACGGCATAGAAACCGTAAAAATAATACGCGGTATGGGATATGGACATTTAATCGTCGCGCTTACTGCAAACGCACTTGTCGGAAGAGCGCAGATGTTTTTGCAAAACGGCTTTGACGCTTTTATTTCCAAACCAATCGATTCGCGTGAATTAAACCATGTGTTAAATGAATTCATAAGAAACAAAAAGCCGCAGGAGATTGTAGAAGCGGCAAGACAGCAGCAAAAAGAAATAGAAAAAGAAAATTCATTGTCTTCAAAAAGAATGGAAAACACGTCAGATATAAAGAAATTCTTTGTACATGACGCAGAAAAAGCCCTGAATGTACTTGACGGCATCGATCTGACAAATATGGATGAATCAGAGACAGAAAGTTATGTCGTTACAATTCACGGAATGAAAAGCGCGCTCATGAATATAGGCGAAAACGAATTGTCCGCAGTTGCGTTAAGGCTGGAAAAAGCGGGAAATGACAAAAATATTTCAATTTTGACAAACGAAACGCCCGCGTTTATAAACGAGCTTAAATCCCTGATTGACAAATTTAAACCGGCGGAAGAAAACATCGCAGTGGAAGTATCAGCGGATGATTTGGCGTATTTCAGCGAAAAATTACAGGTTATAAAAACAAGTTGCTCTGCTTTTGATAAAAGCTCGGCAAAAGCCGCTTTAAACGAATTAAGGAAGAGAACATGGCCGGGGCACATGAACGCGGTTCTTGATGAAATTTCCGTATGCCTTTTGCACAGTTCCTTTAAGAAAGCTGCGGCGCTGGCGGAAGAATTTAAGGTATAAATCCTAAAAAAACGCAGAGATTTCGCCGATGATCTATAAGAATATCTGTATTGGGGAGGTTTTTGAATGTCAGATAGTGATGATCTCGATCTTGATGACGGCGGTGAAGTTGAATCCAGCGGTCCTGCCAAGAAAAGAGGCGGCGGCGGTCTTGGTAATTTGCTTCCAAGCATTCTTAAATTTGCGGCCATTGGCATTGGAGCGCTGATTTTTATAGTAACGATATCAGTTGTTACCTATAATGTCATGAACAAGGGCGGAGCGCAGGCGACTGTAGTATCAGACCCTCTTTCTCCGTATGTCGGCAGACGCCCGGAATATTCATATTATACAATGCTTGGTACCATACAAACGCGGACAAGGGATTTCCCTGTAAGCTATACAGTTGCTGTAGATATGGTAATTGGCTATGATTTGAATGATCAGGCAGCGTCAATGGAATTAATCAGCCGTCAGTATGAATTGCGCGATTTTATCAGAAATTATTTTACTCGAAAAGGCGCGGCGGAGCTTGCTCCCGAGAGGGAAGAGGAGCTTAAAGCTGAAATCCGCGAAATGCTTAACACGCGCTTTCTGGATACGGCTAGAGCAAGGATAATTTTATTTACAAAATTGGATGTAATAGAACAATTTTAATATGATCCTTGCCAAGAATATGGTAATGGTTTAACATAGGGGTAATTATGACAGAAGTTCTGTCCCAGGATGAGATAGACCAGCTATTAACCGCGATAAACGCAGGAGAAACCGAGCCTGAGGATTTCAGGCCGGCAGCCGATAGCCGGAAAATTAAAATATATGACTTTAAACGCCCCGACAAGTTCTCCAAGGAACAAATCCGCACAGTTTCGATTATGCATGAAACTTTTGCGCGTCTTACCACAACATCGCTTTCCGCTCAGCTTCGAAGTATGGTTCACGTACACGTTGCCTCGGTAGATCAGTTAACTTACGAAGAATTTATCAGGTCGATACCGACGCCGACAACCCTTGCGATTATTAATATGGACCCGTTAAAAGGAAACGCCATTCTCGAAATTGACCCGGCGATTACGTTCTCCATAATTGATCGCCTTTTTGGCGGCACCGGTGAAGGCACCAAATCTCAGCATGAATTAACTGATATCGAACAGTCCGTAATGGAAGGCATTATCGTGCGTATCCTCGGAAATATGCGCGAAGCGTGGACGACAGTTATCGACCTTCGCCCGCGTCTCGGTCAAATTGATACCAATCCTCAGTTTGCGCAGATTGTTCCGCCCACAGAAATGGTCGTTCTTGTAACTTTGGAAACAAAGGTAGGAGATGTAGAAGGCATGATGAACTTCTGTATTCCTTACCTTACAATCGAGCCGATTATCGGCAAACTTTCCGCCCAATTCTGGTATTCTTCGGTGCGCAGAAACGCCACCACAGAAAACCTTAATGTTCTAAAGGATAAGCTCTCTTCGGTCGATGTTAATGTAACAGCCGAAATTGGAAAGATAAACGTGCCTGTCCGGGACGTTCTTTCCTTACAGATTGGGGATGTAATCAGGCTTTATAACACCCGCATTGGCGATCCCTATTCATTAAATATCGGCTCACGCAGGAAGTTTTTGTGCCGTCCCGGCATTATCGGGAAGAAAATTGCGGTACAAATAACGCAGAAGATTGACGAGCTTGGACATGAAGAATTCGAAGAGCTTGTATCTGAAGGAGAAGAACTATAGCTAAAAACCGGCATCCATGCCAGTTTTTAACTAGAAGTTTTAACTGCGTAAAAACTTCATGATTGGAATAAAGCGGCATCCGTGCCGCCAAAGGAGATATAATGATACTTCGTATCATTTTCGATTATAATGCGCAGCTAGCCAGCTACGCTAAAGTGAGGTTATTATGATGAGCGATGGCGCCCTTTCGCAGGATGAAATTGATGCATTGTTATCAGGTGTAGATTCATCATCTATGGCAGGTCTTGGCGGCGGCTCTCCGGCAG
>JGI24695J34938_10001175_pt1 | contig 23277 bp, 19 predicted proteins | sample TergutCo191P3_FD_34938 | JGI IMG/M metagenome (IMG submission 34938)
GAAACCATACCGCCAAAATCATTACTGGGGATTAATTCTTTAATTTCCTGTACATCAATTCTGAGATTGATAACATCGTCTGCGCCAAGTTTTGCCGCTTCGCGCATCAGCATAGCAAACGTTATTTTTGACCCGTTATGGTTTCCATTCTCGTCTGTTATTTCAGTTGATTCAGCAAAAATTATCCCAAGAGTTTCATAATCCTTAACAGGGATAGGCGCTGCGTTATATATATTTCCGCTTTGCGGATACGTATAATCTATTTTTGGCTGTGATGCGCAGGATACGAAAAATAAAGCAAACACAATGAACAGACCAAGTAACTTTTTCATTATAACTCCCTTGCGGTGTTAATGTCGCCGCTGACACATTCTAATGGCTAATGCGCTTAATATGATAGATTATTTTATTTTTGTCAAGCCAAAAGCATATAATATTATCTAAGAGAAAATAAATGACTAAACAAGATTTAAAAGCTTTTTTAAGTCAAAATTTAAAAAAATATCGAAGTTATCGTAAACTATCACAAGCTGATTTTGCAGAACTTATTGACATATCCGTTCCGTTTTTGAGTGATGTAGAAAATGGTAAAAAGTGGGTTTCACCTGTTACTTTAGCTAAAATGGCTGACGCATTAAATATAGAAGCTTATGAACTATTAAAACCAGATACAATTATTCCAGATAATGCAGTAAATATTTTAGATAAATACACATCTGATATTTATCAGACATTTGGAGAAACTTTAAATAAAATCCACAAAAATTACATTGGACAAATTAATAGTAAAAAAACAGATACAGAAGCATAATTTTCCTATGCTTATTTAGTTGTATTATTAGGATGGCTTAAAAAGAGACTATCAATTCTTATTATCTTTGAGGCTGACACGATTTGAACGTGCGACCTGCAGATCCGCAATCTGCTGCTCTATCCAGCTGAGCTACAACCTCATGGTTCGAATCCCCCCTTACGGGGAATGGAGTTTTACGCAGTAAAACTCCTAAATAAAAAACTCGTAGAGTTTTTTATACGGAGCAGGGGGGATTCGCCTTCCAGCCCTCAACATCCTGTTTCGGGCTTCCAGGCCGCCTGCGCATTGCCCAGCGCATCCATGCGCTGAATTGTTCCAAAACAAGGCATTCGCCTTGGAATTCTTACAGCAACGCTTCGGTTCGAATCCCCCAACGTTCCTGTAACATTAAATAAATTCCAAAACGTGGAATTTATCCGGTATAAAAACTTTTTACGGAGCAGGGGGGATTCGAACCCCCGGTACCCTTTCGGGGCACAACTCCTTAGCAGGGAGCCCGATTCGGCCGCTCTCGCACCGCTCCAAGAAGTACAGTCTTTTCTTTGACTGTTTAATTTTTAAATGAACCGAGGTAAAAATAAAAAAAACCACGCAGTGTTTTTTTTACGGAGCAGGGGGGATTCGGGGTTCCAGTCGCAAACATCCTGTTTGCTCCTTACACCCCCGCCTGCGCGTTGCCCGGCGCATCCCTGCGCCGCATCTTTATTAATGCAAGGCATTCGCCTTGGATTTTTTACAGCAACGCTCCGGTTCGAATCCCCCTTACAGGGATGGAGTTTTACGCAGTAAAACTCAAAAATAAAAAAAACACGCAGTTTTTTATTACGGAGCAGGGGGGATTCGAACCCCCGGTACCTTGCGGCACAACGGTTTTCAAGACCGCCTCCTTCAACCACTCGGACACCGCTCCTAAGGTTGTTCGGAAACTTCAGCTTCTGAACAACTGCTATACAAAATCAAATATTATAAGAAACGGCGGCTGTTGTCTAGTATAGAATTTCCAGCTTACACTCTAATATTAGCCGAAATATCTGTCTGGAATCAAGGCTAATGCGATTTTCGTTAATACTGACGCTTAATTTTTTACCGCTTCCAGGCCCTGCGATAAATCGTCGATTATATCGTCAATGTGTTCGGTTCCTATGGAAAGCCTTATGCTGTTGGGTTTTATTCCGCATCCAAGCAGATCCTTTTCGCTCATTTGGGAGTGGGTGGTCGAAGCGGGGTGAATAACAAGCGATTTAACATCCGCCACATTGGCAAGCAGCGAGAAGAGTTTAAGTTTTTCGGTAAAGATTTTAGCTTTTTCCAAATCGCCCTTTATTTCAAAAGTGAAGATGGAGCCTGCGCCTTTTGGGAAATATTTATTGTAAAGCGCGTGGTCGCGATGGCTTGGCAGAGACGGATGATTTACTTTCTCAACCTGAGGATGATTGTTAAGGAAATCCACAACTTTCAGGGCATTTACGACATGACGCTCGACGCGGAGTGAAAGGGTTTCAAGTCCCTGCAGGAACAGGAATGAGTTAAATGGCGAAGGAGTGGCTCCTGTATCGCGCAGCAAAGTTGTGCGGACTTTTATGATGTAAGCGGCGTTTTTCGCTGCTTCGGTAAATACTACGCCGTGATAACTGGGGTTTGGTTTGCTCAGCCCCGGGAACTTGTCATTCTGCGCCCAGTCGAATGTGCCGCAGTCTACAATCACGCCGCCAATGGATGTTCCGTGTCCGCCGATAAATTTTGTCGCTGAATGGACTACAACATCGGCTCCGTAATCTTTTGGCGCCAAAAGGTATGGTGTTGGAAAGGTATTGTCTACAATAAGCGGAATGCCGTGTTTATGCGCGATTTTCGCGGCGGCTTCAATATCAATTATACTGGCATTGGGGTTTCCAAGCGTTTCAAAAAAAATCGCTTTGGTGTTGGGTTTAATCGCTTTTTCAAAATTGGCGGGATCGCGGCCTTCAACAAAAGTGCACTCAATTCCCATATCCCTGAATGTGTTGGCAAAGCAATTGTAGGTTCCGCCGTAAACCTGGTTGTCCGCGATAAAGTGATCTCCGGCGCGGGCGATGTTTTGAATCGCGTATACGCAGGCCGCAGCTCCCGAGGCCAATGAAAGCGCGCCTACGCCTTTTTCAAGCGCGGTCATACGCTGCTCAAATACATCGGAGGTTGGGTTCATGATTCGTGTATAGATGTTCCCCTGCGCGGTCAGCGCAAAACGGTCAGACGCGTCTTTTGAACTTGGAAAAACATAAGATGTTGTCTGATAAATGGGTACTGCACGCGAATCGGTAGCAGGGTCCGGTTTTTCCTGACCAGCGTGGACTTGAAGCGTTTCAAATTTGTAATTCTTTGCCATGGTTTTCTCTCCTTAATCGTAACTTATAAAAACTGTCAGACAATGGTAGCATCTGTCATTTCAACGGCAGATTTTATCAGTTTATATAAAAACTTCTTCAAGGTAAATAGCCAGACCTTCTTCAGCGTTGGAACCGTAAATTATATCGGCCGCATCGCGGATTATTTCCCTTGCGCTGGAAGGCGCTGCGCTATGGCCTGCCGCTTCAAACATTGACAGATCATTCTCTTCGTCTCCAAAAGCAATAACTTCTTCAGGTTTTAGTCCCCTGTGCTGCATCGCGATATTAAGTCCCGCTCCCTTGGATATGCCTGAACTTAGCACTTCCAAAAATGTAGGAAAACTGCGCATTATACTTATCTGATCGCCGAAACGGCCGTACATTCTTTTGCGGATTTCATCGTGGAGAGAAGGATCGGCGATAAACATTCCCTTGATGCAGCCTTTAAGCTCCGGCATTGCTGTTATATATTTCAAATCTTTTTCAATTGGAACAATGCCTGTATGTCTGTAGTACATTTCAGATTCTGGGCTTTTTTTATCTATCACTAGAGTTTCCCATTTTTGTTCAGAATTTTCCTTGTCTTTTTCAAGTGATGTTCCTGCCGGCAGATAAATCTGATAATGTATTCCCAGGTCGCGGGCTATGTCTGCTCCAAAATCCGCAACATCCAGGCTGATTAAATCCGCGCTTAATATTTTACATGAAGGGACATCGGCGACTACTGCGCCGTTAAAAAAAACCATTGGACCTTCCGCGCCCATGGCGCTGCGGAAACGTTCCGATGATTCAATCGCCCTGCCTGTTGCAATTATTATCTGCATTCCCCTTGAAATTAATGTCCGGATGCATCTTAGGGTGCGCTCGCCCAGAGTTGTATCAGGCAGCAATGTAGTGCCGTCAAGATCTATAGCCAGTGCTTTAATCATTTTTGGATCAAAGCGGGAACCTTCGTGTTCCGCTTTTTTTTGCGATTCAATTTTATTACTCATATATAAAGTATAATGCGCGGGTTTTATATGAATCAATGCCGTATGAAAACCAACTGTGTTTTTGAACATGTCTATTATTAAATTGTCATAATAAAAAAATTACATTAAAATATTTTATGGAGTTTTTATGAGAGTCATTACTTTTGGAGAAATTATGCTCAGGCTTGCGCCGGAAGGCTACTATCGTTTTGTTCAGGCTAAATCCTACGGAGCGACTTACGGCGGCGGAGAGGCCAATGTCGCTGTTTCTCTTGCCGGGTTTGGCATTGACTGCGCCTTTGTGACAAAACTTCCAAAACATGAAATAGGGCAGGGAGCTGTAAATAAACTGAGAGAATTCGGAGTGGATACTTCCCTTATTGTCCGGGGCGGCGGCAGGGTTGGGATATACTTTCTGGAAAAAGGCGCGTCACAGCGTCCTTCCAAGGTAATTTATGACCGCGCCCATTCGGCTATCGCAGCAGCGGAGGAAGCGGACTTTGACTGGGATAAAATTTTTCACGGAGCTGACTGGTTCCATTTTACCGGCATAACGCCTGCAATTTCAGATAACGCCGCGAAAATTTGCGCTGCAGCGTGCAGGGCGGCGCGGTCAAAAGGGCTTACAGTTTCCTGCGACCTTAACTACCGGAAGAATCTCTGGACACGGGAAAAAGCGGGAGAAGTAATGGGTAAACTCATGGAGTTTGTGGATATATGTATCGCAAACGAAGAAGACTCAGCCGATGTGTTTGGTATAAACGCAGGCGGCAGCAATGTAACGGCGGGGGTAATCAGCCATGACGGTTACAGGGAAACTGCCGAAACCCTTATTAAACGGTTTGGTTTTAAGCAAACGGCTATTACCCTGCGGGAATCAATTTCAGCTAACGATAATAACTGGGCGGCAATGCTCTGTTCAGGCGGTGAGCATTACTTTTCAAAAAAATATCCGGTGCGTATTGTAGACAGGGTTGGCGGCGGCGACAGTTTCGGCGCTGGGCTTATTTACGCCAATCTTACGGGAATGTCCGCGCAGGATGGCCTTGAGTTCGCCGTTGCCGCAAGCTGCCTGAAACATTCAATTGAAGGCGACTTTAATTTCGTATCTATTGACGAAGTAAAAAAACTGGCGGCAGGCAATGCCTCAGGCAGGGTACAGCGGTAGTCCGAATGACAGTGTCAGGAACCGGAAGGTCTGCCTATTTTATTACTGCGCTTGTGTACCCGGAAATGGACAGAATACCGCCATTCAGAGCCGCCTGTCCTTTCCCTGCATAACCCCTGATGACAGAAAAATTTATATCAGTGTAAAGGCTTAGATCAACCTTTAGTTCGGTTTCGCCCGTGTTGTGAAAAACCGCCGCCTTGCTGCCGCTATAATTTGATATAAAGCCGCCAAAGGATGTATATTGCGAAAAATTCAACGGCTCAATTATTCCTCTTGCGATTTCCGGGTTTGCATTTCGCAGCCTGATTAAATTTTTGTAATGATTTAAAAGGCTGTCCCTGTCCGGTGACTGGCTTTTTACTGTCCCGTTAGTTTGATTATTGCTGTTATAGGTAGAACCTCTTGGGTCCTTTACCGTATCGCCGTCGCCCCATAACATCGCAAGCCTTCTGTTGGCGTCAGTTGAAGCCGTGCCTCTTGAGCCTTTCATGCCTATTTCTTCGCCGTAGTAAATAAAAGGGCTGCCGCTCGAAAGTATATAAAGGTTAGCCGCCATTTGCATCGCGCGATCATCAACAGACAAAAAACCTGCCGCCCTGTCCATGTCATGATTTGAAATAAAAGGATTTAAAACAGCGCGTGGATTTTTTTCCAGAACCTGTTTCTGATAAAATGCAAGATCCTCCGCGAATTCCGTTATACCGGCGATTTGCTGCGCGGCGAAGTAAATATCCCCCGATGTGCCCGACATTCCAAAATCAAAACAATTTACAGCTTCATAATAATTCTGTATGGAAATATCGCCTGACCAGTTTTCAGCGACGATATATACTTCGTCATAATTTTTTCTGCATTCCTCGTTAAGCCATTTTAAAAAAATTATATTTTTAATGTCTTCATCAAGATAATAAAATTTAACGGCGTCCAGCCTGAAGCCTCCCACTCCCTTGTCAAGCCAGAATTTTACAATGTCTGATATTTCGCGCAGAACGTCAGGGTTATCCAGATCAAGCTCGGGCATACTGGGAGAAAAATTTCCCTCATAATAATATTGTATTCCGTCCGGTGTCTTTTCAAATTCATACCATGCTTTTCCGCTGATTTTTTCGGTTTCCAGAACATAGTACCTGGCGTATGTATCATCCATATCTCCGGTTTTTACCGCTTCTCTTGCTTTTAAAAACCATGGATGCTGCGAAGAAGTGTGGTTGAGGACAAGATCAATGATCAGTTTGATGCCGCGTTTATCACATTCACCGATGAGTTCGTCAAAATCATCCATTGTACCGTATTGACGATCTATACGGCAATAGTCTGTGACATCATATTTATGATAACTGGGCGAAGGCATAACCGGCATTAGCCAAATCCCTTCTATGCCTAAACTGTTTAAGGAATCAGGGTTGCCGTCATTCAGGTAATCAAGCCGGTTTATAAGCCCTCTTAAATCTCCGATACCGTCATTGTTGGAATCGGAAAACGCGCCGACAAATATTTCATAATAAGTGCGGTAATTATCTGTAACAGCATTGTACTCAAGTTTTCTTACCAAAACGCCGTGCCCGCAGCCTGCATAAAAGCCGGAAAATAAAACTGAACAAATCACCGGCAGAATGAGATAATGTATTTTCATATACTCCCTAACTCTTGACAGAACCCGCGGTAACCCCTTCGATGTAAAATTTTTGCATGGATAAAAATAACGCTACAATGGGAATTGCGATAAACAAACACCCCGCGCAGAAGATAGTGAATACATTTGAATCTACTCTTTGTCCGTATAACATGTAGTATAGGCCTACCGCTGTTGTGTGCAGATGAACATTCTGCTCGCCCAGAATAATCCGCGCCAGAATAAAATCCATCCATGGAGCCATAAACGCCATTAGCGCTGTATAGACAATAATTGGCCTTGATATCGGCAGAATAATTGAGAAGAAAATTTTTGACTGCATGGCTCCGTCTATTTTGGCGGCTTCTATCAATGAATCGGGAATTGTGTCAAAAAAACCTTTGGCGACATAAAAGCCAAGACCTGCGCTTACAGAATATACCAAAACAAGCGCGACAAGAGACTGAGTCAGACCCAACGCCTTTAGAATGTAATAGATTGCGATCATCGACATGAAGCCCGGGAAAAGCCCGAGAATCATTGCGATATTCATAACCGGCTTTCTCATTTTAAATCTCATCTTGCTCATAACGTATGCTGTGCTTAAAACCAAAAATGTTGAAAGCGTTGTGCTGAAGACCGCGACAGTAAGTGTATTTGTTACCCATCTTCCGAAATATGTGGTAGTAAACAAACGTCTGAAATTTTCAAATCCAAGTCCCTTTGGAAAATAATTTGATACAACAATTCCGATTAAGTCGCCCTGATCGTTATACTCAACTCTGAAAGCGCTGAGCACTACCCAAAGGGTAGGATAAAGCCAGATAACCGCGAGGATTATCAAAGCGATATGTACAGTTGATACAGACGCCATTTCACTCTTTTTTATGGATTGTGTTTTAGCCGCTTTTATCATTGGAATCTATCCTCCTCCCTGTAAGCTTTGGATCTGCGGTAGGTGACAAGGGTTATTACCGATGTGCAGATAAATGTCATAATTCCGACAACAGCGCCCAAATTATATTCCCTTTCGTTGACAGATAATTTAAACAGCCATGTTACCAAAAGATCGGTAGCGCCTGCCTTGTAGCCTCCGACAGCGCTCGGTCTTCCTTCAGTTAAAAGATATATAACATTAAAACTGTTAAAATTGCCGACAAACGATGATATAAGATAGGGAGTTGTAACGAAAATTATATACGGCATTGTGATTTTTGCCAAAATTTTAAGTTTACTCGCGCCGTCGATTCTCGCGGCTTCGTACAGATCCGCCGGAATATTCATCAGAATACCCGTAGTCATAAGCATTGTATAGGGAACGCCAATCCAGAAGTTGGTAAGAATTATCGTAACCCTAGTCCTTAATACGCTGTCCGAGTTCGCCAGGAACGAAAGCGGTTCGTTTATTATGCCCAGATTAACCAGCATTGTGTTAAACGGTCCAAGTTCGCCGAGTATGTTTCTTACTGCAAGCAGCGAAACAAACTGCGGCATTGCTATTGTAAGAATGAATATGGTTCTCCAGAAAGTTTTGAACCTGACTCCTTTCATGTTAATCATAATTCCAAGGAATATGCCGCCGAAATAACAGGAAAATGTTGCGAAAACAGTCCATGTTAATGTCCAGCCGAGAACCGGAAGAAACCTTTGTCCTATCTCACCTGTTCTTGTAAAAAGAGACGCGATATTTTCCATTCCGACCCAGTCAAGCAGCACCTCGCCCTGATGCGCGTTGTCAAAGTTTGTAAACGCGATAAAGATCATGAAGATTGTGGGCATTAATGTAAATATTGACACTCCGATAAATGTCGGGGTAAGCAGCGTTACGTGAAAACGGTTGTCCAGAAGAAGCCTTATGTCTTCGCGGAAGGTGAGGGTTTTTCCTGTTTTGCGCTTGTCGCACTCCGCCTTGTACGCGCTGCCAAGATTACTTAGATACAGCAGGAAGATTAAAATGATAATGCCCATTGTTATAACGCCGAAAAGAAGCATGAGCATTGAATTGTCCGCTCTTGTAAAAATATCGCCGGGGTTTGTGCCAAGCGTTCTGAAATTTATCAGCGCTTTATAACCAAGCGGAGTATCATTCACCCTTGGGCAAAGAATCATAAACATGATAAACCCGGCCTGAAGGGACAGATAAATAAATCCTTTAATAAACTGTTTATGATATAAATTACCAAAACCCATGATCAGGTGGGATATTTTTGTCGGGAAGCCGCCGTCTTTGAACCTTTTCGCAAAAGTAACAAAAAAGTTAATAAATCCGCGGCAGATTGAAACAGCGGCTTTTTTTACAGAAGAGCCAATATCTGTAAAAAAACTGCCGGTATGTAGTTCTGTTTGCATAGAGATATACACCTCTTGGTTAAAAATACATGAGATTCATATAAAAAAATTACATGAATCATTTTTTTCCGTGTTATGCATCACTTACTGTGGAAGAAATGTATGCCTAATAAATTACTTGAGGGGTGTCAGGGAAAAAAGTGCAGTTTCCTCGCTGCGCTTTTTCTCCTGACATGCCCCCAATAAAATCTTTAGGCATACATTTTGTTAATTATGGGCGTCTGCCTGTTCTCCAAATACTTTCTACTGTAGCCATGCCTGTTTTGATCTTTGCTGTAGTGTCATAGGAATTTCCGGCGTTGGTAAGAATGTCAAGCACAATTTGAGGAGCGCCCGACTGGTAATACCAGAGATTCATTCTCGTGTTCGCGCCAAAAGGCTGAGGCCTTCCTCTGTCAAACATTTCAAGCTGCATACGGGCCAATAAACCTTCAGTTGTATTCGCCCTGACTCCCGCAAATTCTGCTCTTGCGTTTTTAAACGCCGGAAGGTTTTGTATTGCGTTGAAAGCCGCTTCCTGAATATCAATGCTGGAAAGGTACAGTAATATTTGCTGTACAGCCGCCGCTCTGGCCGCTTCAGCCCTGTCATTAATATTATATTTTTTCATGACAAACATTACGGTATCAGCGAATGTTCCGGATCTCATTACTGTGTTGGCTGCGACATTTGTACCGGCTACATCCTGGGTTGTGAGGGTAAAATTGGGAAGAACCGCTATCCCAAGATTGCTTCCAAGGGCAGCTCTCGCGGCGGAGTAGTTCCATGCGCCGCCAATCAGGGATAGAGAAGCTTCGTTTCTAAGTTCAACTTCCCAGCCTGAATCTGATACCCTCTTCGCGCCGTAAAAAATCCTTCCGTCCGGGCTTGTGTCCGTAAAGAATCTTTGTCCCCAATGCATTGTAGCTACCGCTAAATCTGAATTAAAATTACAGGCTGTTAAAACATTATTTAAATACAGATCGGCAATTGGCGTATGATCCGATGCCTTTGTGGCCAGTACAAGAAAGGAATTGTTGTATCCGTCATCACCGTTTATTGTAACAGACTGTTTCCCGGCTGCTTTTGCCTTTGCCCAGATACCTTCCCATGTTTTTACATCATCGTCTGTCAGGTATTTCTTGTTATAATACAGTACAAGCGATTGGGCGCGGTACGGAATGCCGAAAGTATATTCAGTTCCGCCTACTGTTCCCTTAATTACATTATGAAAAATTGCCGGATTGTCATTTAGAATCTGTCTGAGCAGAGCTTGATCTGTTATTGGTCCTATTGCGCTTGATCCCGCGATTAATCTGCCAAGATTATCATGCGCGATTGAAAAAATATCCGCGCCGGCTGCAGTATCATCCAGGAATTTTGCTGCTGCGGCGCCCGCGTCTACACCTTCAACGGTAATAGCGTATTGAAAATTATTTTTTGTAATATATTCGTTTACCTTCTGCTGATAGAAACTGACAGCTTCGGCTCCAACCCAAATTTTGATAACGCCGCCTTGCTGCTGTGATTGCTGCGGCTGTTCATTGCCGCCGCCCGCAAAAACCGGAATACCGCATAAAGTAATTACTAATGCGGTTAAAATAATTTTTTTCATAAAATCCCCCTGCATACTTTATTCTAAATATAAAATAATGATATTTCCCCGCTAAGTCAAATATTTTTAAGAATTAGGTTCAAAAGGCAAATTATATTAAACAAGTAAAAACCAATTATATTCAGTTAACCTGGAAAATTTCCTAAAATAATAACCTGAAAAAGGTTCTAATAAATAAAAAAAAAGGACTCTTTAAACTTAAAGAGCCCTTTTTCAATCATAAGGTTATTTTACAACCGCTCCCATCGCCCTGCTTCTGTCATTCATTACAGCGAATACTACATAGTATGTATTAACGCCTCCGATAAGAACAGGATTGCCGTTATTGCTGCCAAGCCCGTCGCCTGCCGCTTCAGCTTCTTCATCGCTGCGGGCCATTGGCGTAAATACAGTATCGGGACTCAGATTCTTGATACCGCCGGCTTCTGTACTAGGTACCCACATGTCATGGAACCAGCCGCTTTCTTCTGATGCATCAGCGACAAGCCTGATAAATTTAACCGCAAAATTACCGTCTAAACTGATGTTTGCTCCGGAATATGTTACATCCCAGCCTGCTGGATTTGAGACATCAGGTGTATATTCCTTTAAATAAACATACATAGCGTCTGCAAGCGCGTCACGAATCGGCGCAATCCTGGGATCGTCCTTGGATACGTTTTCCATCATCCATTCCGCTTCATACGAATTACCCCAGCCGGCAAAATTTCCGGTTATACGATAATTATAATTCGGGTCGTTAGCCGGTCCGGCAGGAGCAGCGGCAGCCGCTGCGGGAGCAGCGGTTGATGAACTTGCTGCAGGCTGACCTGCGCATCCAATTGCGATAATCGAGATTGCAATGATTGCCGCAACAAACAACATCTGTGTTTTCTTCATAAATCCTCCATAATGATTAATGATTTCAATGTTCTTATATAAAATAATAATATTATATGTTTTAAATTGCAAATTTTTTTTTTATTTTTTTCATTTGGAACTTGCCGATTTTGTTATATAATTATTAGCATAAGGAAAGAAAAATGCCAGAATGGTTAAAAGACGCTATTTTTTACGAAGTTTATCCACAATCTTTTTATGATTCCAACGGTGACGGTATTGGCGACATCCAGGGAATCATCGAAAAACTCGATTATATCAGGAATTTGGGCTGTAACGCCCTGTGGATAAATCCATGTTTTGATTCGCCGTTTAAAGACGCAGGTTACGATGTGCGCGATTATAAAAAGGTAGCGCCCCGTTACGGAACAAATGAAGACCTTTTCCGGCTTTTTGACGAAATTCACAGGCGAAATATGCACATTATCCTGGATTTAGTCCCAGGCCATACCTCCGAAGAACATGAATGGTTTACCGAATCCAGGAAAATCGAGCCAAACGATGAATTTAAGAACCGTTATATCTGGACAGATAGTTGGTATTTTTGGGGTCTTGATGGATTGAAATTTATCGCAGGCGAGGCTGAAAGAGACGGCTGTTATATAGTAAACTTTTTCAAATGCCAGCCGGCTTTAAATTACGGTTTTCTAAACCGCCGTGAAAAATGGCAATTACCGCCGGATCACAGCGATTGTATTGCCACAAGGGAAGCCCTAAAGGATATTATGCGTTTCTGGCTCACCGGGGACGGAGTCCGGGGATGTGACGGTTTCCGTGTTGACATGGCAGATTCGCTTGTTAAGTTTGATGATGATAAAAAAAGCGCAACAAGCGCTGTTTGGCGAAATATACGATCAATGCTGGACGCGGAATTCCCGCAGGCGGCGTTGGTCTGCGAATGGAGTTCTCCCGTTCAATCTCTAAAAGCCGGTTTTCATGCGGATTTTCTGCTGGATCACGGAAACAGCGGCTACCGCAGCCTGGTGCGCGATTACGAAAACGGAGGGACAGACAACAGCTACTTTAAAAAAAATTCTAACGGGAGCATAAACCGGTTTCTTGATCAATATTTGCCGTGGTATGAAGCGACAAAGAATGACGGTTTTATCTGTTTGATAACAGGCAACCATGACACTCCGCGTATCGGTCACTGTCTTAACAAGAGCGAAACAGCCCTCGCGTTTGCTGTTATTTTTACCATGCCAGGCGTTCCTTTTCTGTATTATGGCGATGAAATCGGTATGTCTTTCCTTTACCATCTGCCGACAAAAGAAGGAAGTTACGGGCGTACCGGTTCCAGAACTCCAATGCAGTGGAAGCCAAATACGCACGCCAATTCAGGTTTTTCTAAAGCTCCGTCAGAAAAACTTTACCTGCCTGTCGATATAACCCAGAATGCGCCGGATGTTGAAACACAGGAACAAGACCCAACGTCACTTTTGAATACGGTTAAGTCCCTGCTCCATCTTCGTAACAGCGAAACCGATCTCCGTTCACAATCTAATTTGATAATTATTCACGCTCCCGGATCAGACTCAGGCGACCGTTCATTTATTTATCGGCGCGGCTCCTGCATTGCCGCAGTAAACCCTGGTACAAATGAGGTAAATGTACCAATTGCCATTAATGGAAAATTTAAACTGCTCTATTCCATCGGTAATTGCGGTTTAGAAAATGGTAATTGCAGACTGGAATCACAGAGTTTCGGAGTTTGGAAGGCTGAGTGAGATTAATTCGGTTAAATATGCTTGACAAATTTATAGTCTGTCTATACAATTATGTATAGACAGGAGAGGTTTTGTTTACCTGGACAAAAAAAAAGAATATACTTAATAAAAAGAAACATGGTATTTACCTGTCTGAAGTTGTAGATGTTTTTAATGATCCGTATTTAATTGAAAGGTATGATAAAGAACATTCAACAATAGAAGAAGACAGGTATATTTGTCTTGGAAAATTGCATGATAAAGTCGTCCTTTTTGTTGTTTTTACAGAACGGGGTGATTATATCCACCTTATAATGGCTCGTAAAGCGGAGCCGCCGGAAGAGAGGTTATATTATGAACATTACGAAGAAGAGACTGGAGGAAATTAAGGCTTTCAGGAATACAGATTTCTCTGATTATCCAATATTAACGGAAGAACAGATGAAAGAATTCAAACCTTCTCATTTACGAAACATGGCAAATTACAAACCTGTTAAAAAAACTGTAAATGTTCGTCTCGATGCTGATGTCATTGAATGGCTGCAGAGTACCGGAAAAGGTTATCAGACACGGATGAATACGATTTTACGTGAGGCTATGTTGGGGTCAGGTGTTTAATCAATAACGAACTTAATTTTATTAATACCTGCAAAAAAAAAAGCTGTCTGAAATTCCAGACAGCCTTCATAAAACACCTATTATTTGAATTATCAGGAGCTTACGCTAAATGCAAACTCCTGAATAAAAACCACACATTGGTTTTTTTAATAATCCATTCCTCCCATACCGCCCATACCGCCGCCTGGCATTGGAGGCGCTTCTTTTTTCTCAGGGATGTCGGTAATGGCGCATTCGGTGGTCAGGAGCAGGCTGGCAATGGATGCCGCGTTTTGCAGAGCTGAGCGGGTTACCTTGGCCGGGTCAATAATACCGGCTTTTACCATGTCCACCCATTCCATCTTGGCGGCGTCAAAACCTACGCCTTTTTTCTCTCTCTTGGCCTGATCCGCGATAACCGCTCCGTCAAGACCGGCGTTTTCGGCGATCTGGCGGATGGGCTCTTCAAGAGCGCGTTTAACAATTTTAAAGCCGACTTTCTCGTCGTCTGTAAGACTGGTTGTATCCGCTTTATCAAGCGCCAAGGATGCCTGAATTAATGAAACCGCGCCGCCGGGGACAATGCCTTCGTCAATGGCCGCGCGGGTGGCGGACAGGGCGTCTTCTACGCGGTGTTTCTTCTCTTTCAGTTCAACTTCAGTAGCAGCGCCGACATTGATAACGGCTACGCCGCCCGCGAGTTTCGCAAGCCTTTCCTGAAGTTTTTCACGGTCATAGTCGCTTGTAGTATCTTCAATCTGAGCCTTAATCTGGGCGATTCTGTCCTGAATCTCCTTCTGCTTTCCTGCGCCGTTAATAATCGTGGTGTTATCTTTGTCGATTTTAACTGTTTTTGCCTTGCCAAGCTGGGAAATGTCTGTGTTTTCCAGTTTGAGACCGAGCTCTTCGGAAATTACTTCGCCGCCTGTAAGAATGGCGATATCTTCGAGCATTGCTTTGCGGCGGTCGCCGAAACCGGGCGCTTTTACCGCGCATGTGCGCAATGTTCCGCGCAGACTGTTTACAACCAAAGTTGAGAGTGCTTCGCCGTCGCAGTCTTCGGCAATGATGAGCAGGGGTTTGCCGCTTTGAGCTACTTTCTCCAGCAATGGAAGCATATCCTTCATGCTGGAAACTTTCTTGTCGTGAATTAGAATAAATACATCTTCATAGACACTGGTCATAGTATCGCGGTCTGTTACAAAATACGCGGAAATATACCCGCGGTCAAACTGCATACCTTCGACAAATTCAATTGAAGTATCCATTGTCTTGGATTCTTCAACCGTGATGACTCCGTCTTTACCGACTTTTTCCATGGCATCGGCGATTGTGTTGCCGATTTCGCTGTCATTGTTTGCGGAAACAGAGGCAACATGGGAAATTTCTTCCTTGTCCTTGATGTCTTTGGAATTTTTCTTAATTTCATCGACAGCGATTCCAACCGCTTTGTCAATGCCGCGTTTAAGTTCCAGCGGGGTCATGCCGGCGGCGACAGATTTTAGGCCCTCTTTAATCAATGAATAGGCCAGTACTGTAGCTGTTGTGGTACCGTCTCCGGCTACATCGTTTGTCTTTGTAGCCACTTCTTTCAGCAATTGTGCGCCCATATTTTCGTATGGATCAGCAAGCTCCACTTCTTTCGCTACAGATACGCCATCCTTTGTTACTGTAGGCGCGCCGAATTTTTTGTCAAGAAGAACATTCCGTCCTTTTGGACCGAGTGTTACCTTTACAGCCTTGGAGATCTGCTCAACACCAGCGAGCAGCTTACGCCGGGCTTCTTCGTTGAACATCAACTGTTTTGCCATATACTTTCTCCTCTTCCTTTATTACCGAATATTCCGGTATTTATTAATTGATTATGAGTATTAACCAATACCCACTTATAAAATATCAAATTATAAAAAATATCGCAATAGCCAAAGGCTCATTTTCCCCACAATCTGTCTTTTTCCAATCCTGCGATCATTAAAATATCAGCGGTTTCCTGAGCGCTTAAACTATCTATGCCGCCATGTGCTTTGAATTCATCTATTCCTTTCAGAACAGCGTCAAACCGCTGTTTGGTAACCTTGTTTTTAATGGCGAAGAGCAGGCATGTCGCCAGCAGAACGAAAGGAATAATCACAAACATCCACTTTATTCCTGATACTATATTGCTTTGCGCGTACACGGCAGGATCAAAATCATTTATACTGGCCTTTAAGACTGAATATTCATTTTGATCGAATCCAAGCGCCTGAAGCCCAATTCCCATCAGCAGAACCGCTACTCCGCTTGCGAATTTGCGTAAAAATGTCGTCATTCCGGCATACAGGCCTTCGCGGCGTTTTCCTGTGCGAATTTCGTCAATATCGTATATATCGGTAAGCATCGACCACGTTGAAAGCTGACCTGCCGAAGATCCGATAGCGATTAAAGCCGCCAGTACGCACAGTACCAGAACCGGAACGCTTGAATCAATCCAGATAAACGCGAATGTGGTGGCCATCCAGACAGGGATACCGATGTAAAGCGGAAAGACTTTCCCCTTTTTTTCAGCAAGCTTGCCCTGCACAGCCACAAGGAGCATGGAACAAACAAGAAGAGTGCCTACCACAAGTTCATAATTCTGGTATTGCAGTACAACAATATCAATATAGAAAATAAACAACGCGAGTATAAGGTCTACCGCTATCTGGAAAGACAGAAAAATTCCCAATAAGTTTCTGTAGGATTTATTTGAAAATATCGACAGCCAGGAAGCAAGTGTTGTTTTTTCGGGAGCAGGGAGATTTTCCTTCTCTTTTGTACCCCAAAAGGTTACAAACCAGCACAACCCAAAAAGCGCGCCGAAAATTAAAGCCATTATAAGGTAACCGGGAATCTGCTGCGGCCCGATCCGCCTGCCTCCTATCGACTTAATGATGATACTGGGTATAACTGCGCTTATAAGAGCCGCCGCGCCTGAAAATATCATTCTGAGCGTAGTGAAACTTGTGCGTTCATTATAATCTGATGTAATATCCGACAGAATGGCATTGTAAGGAACCATGACTATACTGAATACCAGTCCGAAAAACATATAGGAAAATGTATAATAAATTATTTTATGAGTTACGCTTTCAATCCCGAATGAATAAAAAAGCATAACAAATGACAGGTAAACAGGTATTATACCAATCAGGAAGTAAATCCGTCTCCTTCCGAATTTTGAACGGGTTTTATCGGAAATCCTGCCCATTATCGGGTCTGTAATCGCATCCCATAATTTTCCGATAAAAATAATTATAGTAGTCGCTATGACAGGCAGTCCTTCAACCAGTACAAGGAAGTTCATAAACAGCAGGCTGAAAATCATGAACGCGCCGCCGCCGTAAATGTCTCCACTGGCATAACTTAACTTTGTTTTAAGTTTGTTTTCCATGAAAGCGTGACTCCTTTTGACATTATAATAAATAATTTTGATCTATATCAGATATATTGAAGAACAGAGTACTTTGCAGAAGAATTTTATTCTATTCTTTTGGCATTAAAGGACAGAGCTTAATTGACTGGTATTGTCCATCTTAAACCGGTAGAAAAACGGGAGCCTGCCAAAATATCGGCTTTTACATTTTGTTCATCGGTATTTACAGCGAAATGATACTGCCATGCCCCTTCAATGTACGGGGCCAATTCTCCGATTTTAGTCTTCCAAATAAAGGGAGCCACGGTGATGCCTAGTGTGCCAATCCATGTTGTTCCGTCGGTATAATCCCTTTCAATTTTTCTCAGAGAGGCGTCGCCGGCGCAGACAACAGGACCGGCAAAAATTGTGTATTTATCGTCGAATCCCAATGATAGAGTAAACGGCAGACGGAAAATCTCTAGAGCGGCATCGTATTCCGGCCTTATCTCAAAGCCGAAAATTAATCGCGTACTGAAAACATTAATTGCCGCCGCGACACGAAGCTGGGATGTAAAACCGCGGAAAAAGGGTCCTTCATCCAAAAAAAGGTTAAATGACGGTGCAATTGCGGCGCCAATTAAAAGCCATTCGTCATCTACGCTTATCCATTTATTTTTTGTTGAATCGCCTGTTTTGGGCTGTGTATCTGTCCGGCCTGGGTTATCTATTGATGAAGCTGTTATTTTACTTTCCGGCGCGTTTTCAGGACTGGCCGGTCTTGAGCTGAGCGAAGCCTCTGGGAACGCCCGTCCTGCGGTGACGAAAACGCCATCCCAGTACTGTTCATTAAGATTTGAATGAATAACTCCGGTTTTGGTTCCTGACGAAGCCGCATGGATAAAACGGCCGCTGCCCAGATATAAACCGACATGAGTTACCGGAGCTGAGTTATCAGTTTTAAAAAACAGAAGATCGCCGGCTTGAGCTTTATCTTTTGGAATTCGTTCCACCCACGAATATAAAGCGGTTGTTGATCGCGGCGGAGACACTGCCAATGCGTCCCTGAAACTCAGGTAAATTAAACCTGAACAATCGATTCCATTTTTATCCAAACCTCCATGCCTGTAGGGAGTATCAATGTATTTTTCCGCAGCGTCAATTACCATATAACGCGCTTCCATAAAAGCGTTTTCTTTTTCCAGTGATGAAGCGGAAGCTCTTGGAGCCATGGAATAACCGCTTTCAAGAGGAGCGGCAAAAAGACCCGCAGCGTAAAAAATTGTTATTATTAACATGATGAATCGCTTCATGTTAATAATTTATCGACATAAAACCTTACAAAATGCAGATGTAATGGCCGCATAGCCCGGTAATTTAGCCTATTGAATGATATCATCGCCTTTGTTAAACTACCTTCATTACAGTTGGTTGAATATTAGCGGTGTTTCTTTATTTTTGGAGGAAAAAAGAATGAAAAAAATCAATAAAACATGTTTATTTTTAATTTTTACTTTTGTTATCAGTTATTCGTATTCAGTGTTTATTTGGATGGCTGTTATAAAAACCCAGTCACAAACTGTATATACCATTATGGCGGCGATATATATGTTTGTACCGTTGATTTCCGCGATTCTGGTGAAGGCAGTGTTTAAGGAACCGCTTTTTCAGGGTCTGTTGATTTCATTTAAAATAAACAGATGGTTCTTTGCTGCCTGGCTCATTTTTCCTGTAGTTATACTTGCCTCGTTTGGCATCAGCCTTCTTTTTCCGTATATTACATATAATCCTGAACTGACCGGGTTATTTGACAGAGCGGGAAGCACTGTGCCTCCTGAGCAGATTGAAACGTTTAAAAATCAACTGGCTTCGCTTCCTGTCCATTATGTCTGGGTAGCGCTTGCTCAGGGTTTATTGGCAGGAATTACAATTAACGCGATAGCGGCGTTTGGCGAAGAAGCCGGATGGAGAGGATTTTTTTTAAATCAGTTAAAAGATACGCACTTCCTGAAAGCGGTATTGATCATCGGTTCTGTCTGGGGAATCTGGCATGCGCCGCTCATTTTGATGGGGCATAATTACCCTCAGCATCCTGTAATCGGCGTTTTTATGATGGTTGTTTTTTGCGTTCTGCTGACTCCGATTATGCAGTACCTGACAATTAAATCCAAATCTGTTATAGCTGCCGCGATAGCGCACGGCACGATGAACGCTGTCGCAGGCTTATCGATCATGTCAATCAGCGGTGGAAATGATTTAAGTGCGGGTATTACCGGATTAACAGGTTTTATTACGCTGATTATTTTTTCCGCATTAATATTTATCTATGATTATTTTATCAGTAAAGAAAAAATTATGGTAAATAAATTGGGGAAGTATCTTTAAAATATTCGCTGGAAAAGAGGGAATGTTTGTGAAAAAATTTTCAATTATAATTATATTTGCTTTGGCCGCACACGGACTTACTGCGCAGGATAATTCAGACGGTGTTGATATATCAAGCGAACTTTATTTACAGATATCAACGCTGCCGGAAGCGAAAGTCGGATTCACGCAGAATTTTAAAATTCCCTTCCTGCGCCTTGATAATCCATTTATGAGCGGCAATAACATCAGGTTCTCCTTAACCGGAGAAATAACGCCGGTTTCGCTTAACGGTGTTATTAAGACTGTTTTAACACCGGTCGCGTTCCTGGAGTTCACCACAGGCGGCAGGGTGGGCGTTGGCTGGCCTATAAATTTATTCGGAAGCGATCTATACGGCACTGGACTCAATCTTCCTGATACCAATGGCAGCCAAAAATACGACGGCGAAGCTTTTGACGCTCTTCATCTTAAATTCTTTTTTGGAGGAACATTTCAGTTTGATTTTGCCGCCATTTTCCCCGGAGACTGGAATCATGTTGTTATGCTGAGTTCCCATGAAATTAACTATCAGCACAATACCCGTGCGCTGGATGGACAGGGCTGGTACTACGAAGCCGATGACGGAGAAAACCGCAACGGATGGAACTACTTCGGCAATATTGTTCTTGGCTATCAAATGCCCCGTTTGCCGTTCTTCCTGCAAATGGTAGCGTTTATGGCGGAGATGGATCTGTATCTTGATGATGTCGACGGAGTTGATCGCGGCTTTTGGGGAGATGATTTAGTAAGGTGGACATTTTCAAATATTCTTAACTTTCAGTATACCGATCAATTAAGCGTCGCGTTGATTACGCAGTTGCGAACCCGCAGGAACTTTACAAATTTTGATGAACATAAGGATAAAAAGCCGCATATGCATTATCAAGACAGAATTCTTGATAAATCAAATCCATTGCGCCTGGAATTTTATCGCGTTGCAAGCATTATATCTTACAAGTTTTAGTCAGCGGCACAAATGACGGTCTTAAAATTCTTATTCAGAATCTGAAGTTTCTGAACAACTCTATAGCTTACAGAATTTTAATCCCTGCAGCCTTACAGCCGTTTAAAGTATCTTCATCCCACACAGAAACCTGCACCTCGCCGACATGCGCTTTTTGCAGCATGAGCATACACAATCTTGACTGGCCGATGCCGCCGCCCATTGAAAGCGGAAGTTCTCCCTTAAGCAGCGCTTTATGAAACGGAAGTTCGCGGCGGTTATTACAGCCCGCCTCTGTTAGCTGAATATCCAGCGACCTTTCATCGACACGGATACCCATTGAGGAAATTTCAAACGCGCAATTTAACACATCATTCCAGAACATGATGTCGCCGTTCAGCGACCAGTCATCGTAATCGGGAGCGCGTCCGTCGTGTTTGATGCCTGATTTTAAAATACGGCCAATCTGCATAATAAAAACGGTTTTATGTTCTTTCAGATACGCATTCTCCCTTTCTTTCGGCGATAATTGCGGGTAAAGATCTTCAAGCCACTGCGTAGTAATAAATTTCACATCACGCGAAAGATTAAAAGTCAATGCCGGATACATTTTTTTAATTTCATCTGCTGTGTCGCATATCGCGTTCACAATTTTACTGACAGTTTTTTTCAAAAATTCTTCGTTACGCGACATTCTATCAATAACAACTTCCCAGTCCCACTGATCAACATAAATTGAATGAAGGTTGTCCATCTCTTCATCACGGCGCACCGCGTTCATGTCTGTGTAAAGCCCTTCGCCTGCGGGAAATCCGTAACTGTGCAGCGCCATGCGTTTCCACTTCGCTAGCGAATGAACAATCTGCGCCGTAGTTCCCGTTTCTTTAATATCAAACTCTACGGGGCGCTCCACGCCGTTAAGGTTATCGTTAAGCCCGCTCTGCGGCTCGACAAAAAGCGGCGCGGAAACTCGCTTCAGGTTCAGGGCTCCGGACAAATTGCCTTCAAATATCCGTTTAATCGCGCCAATCGCGGTTTGTGTTTCGTATAACGATAAAATCGACCGGTAACCGTCCGGCACAGTCAGTTTGCTCATGAAGCCTCCTTACTTTAAAACAATATTTACCAGCTTGTCAGATACGCTGATTACTTTAACAATCGTTTGCCCTTCCAGCCACTTCTGAACACCGGGCATGGCCAGCGCTGTCTTTTCAAGTTCTTCCTTTGCCGTTCCTGCCGCTGTTGTAAATTTTTCGCGGATTTTTCCGTTTACCTGGACTACAATGTTCACCTGATCATCGTGCGTCAGCGCTTCATTATAGGACGGCCAACCGCTGAATGATACGGATTTTTGGTGTCCCATTTTTTCCCAAAGTTCCTCGCCCAAATGGGGAGCGTACGCGCTTATCATTATAACAAGCGGCTCCCACATAACACGCGGGATTTCAGCTAACTTTGCAAGCTCGCCTGAGTAGATCATCATCGCGCTTATTGCTGTATTAAAGTTCAGGCTTGAAGTATCGTCTGTCACTTTCCTGATTGTCTTGTGCAGGAGTTTTCGCAGTTCTGCGCCGCCTGCCGCTTCGTCTCCTTCTGTAACTTCACATAACGGTTTTTCGCTGATTGCCCACAGGCGCTCCAGAAAACGCGATACACCTGTAATGCCTGCTACAATCCACGGCTTACTCACCTCAAGAGGCCCTAAGAACATTTCATAGAGACGCAGTGTGTCCGCGCCGTATTCATTAATAATATCATCAGGGTTAATTACATTGCCGCGGCTTTTGCTCATTTTCTGATTATCTTCTCCAAGGATCATCCCCTGATTGATCAGCCGCTGGAAAGGTTCGACAGTATTCACCAAACCTAAATCGTATAACACCTTGTGCCAGAAACGGCTGTAAAGCAAATGTAAAACCGCGTGTTCCGCTCCGCCGACATATAGGTCTACAGGCAGCCAGTAATCAATTTTATCTTTTGCGGCGAACGCTCTGTCGTTTTTTGGATCGAGATAGCGTATGTAATACCAGCATGAACCTGCCCATTGCGGCATGGTATTTGTTTCGCGCTTTGCCCTGCCGCCGCATTTGGGGCATGTAGTGTTCACCCATTCATCGATTCCCGCAAGCGGAGATTCTCCAGTGCCTGTAGGCGCGTAAGATTTTACTTGCGGCAGTTTCAATGGTAACGCGCTCTCAGGCAGCGGGACAATGCCGCAAGTATCGCAATGCACAACAGGAATCGGCTCACCCCAATAACGCTGACGCGAGAAAATCCAGTCCCTTAATTTGTAGTTAACAGCTTTTTTTCCAATGCCTTTTTCTTCCAGCCAGTCCGTTATGCGCTTTTTCGCTTCTGTGGTGGTCAAACCGGAGAATTGGCCTGAGTTTATTGAGTAGCCGTCACCGGTGAATAGGGAATGGGGAGTAGGGAGTGGGGAGTGGGGAACTAAATGTGTAGTGACTTTCTCAGAGCGGTTAGGAGACGTCCCACTTTCTG
>JGI24695J34938_10001176_pt1 | contig 23259 bp, 22 predicted proteins | sample TergutCo191P3_FD_34938 | JGI IMG/M metagenome (IMG submission 34938)
AAGCCTGAACAGGTCGATCAAGTTTTACTCCGTATTGCTGGCATAAATAACCAATGGGCTGCATTTTTCCTTCAGGTAAAGTAAAATCAGGGTAATCCGTTTTATCCTTGCTATTTGCCCAATTTTCAAGCCGTCTTGACCATTCATCTTTCCAGTTTGATAATACAGGTCCAAGATTTTTTAACCCCTGTAAAGAAAAAAGATCAGCTCCCATAGGTATAATAACATAATCAGTAGCAATTAAAACAGAACGATTAATAGCGCCCAGATTAGGACCAATATCAACCATGATTATTTCTGCATCAATTTCGTTTGCGGCTATTTGAAGGATTTGCCAAAATGCGCTTAATATGCGTAATGGTCTGTAAAGGTTTGTGCTTGCCAGACTTGACGGCCATACCGATGATAATTGATCTTCGAATCCGGATAAAGCAACATCGCCGGGTAATAAAAATAAATTTTCACTGATTTTTTGCACATTTCCTTTTGCTAAATCACCGACACCTGCTAACGGTTTAACGCATTGATAAATTGTATTTTCATTTAGCGCAGTATTCCATATTTCATCGATCTTATCTTCTGTAAGAAAAGCTGCTGTCAAATTAGCTTGCGGATCAATGTCAGCTATTAAGACTTTTTTATTAAGATGATCAAACATCCATGCTATATGATAAACCAATGATGTTTTTCCAACTCCGCCTTTATTATTAAAAAATGTAAGAACCGGTATATTCATTTATTTATCCTTAAAATACACATAACTGTGTTTTCATCAACAGTAAATTCAATCGGCGGGTTTCCGTTTTTTTCCATTGCATTCTTGGCGGTTTGAATACCAATGCCGTAACGCTGAACAAATCCAAGGGTTTTAAACATGTCTGCAATATTTGGATTACGATAATCAGTAATCCCCGGATTTCCAAAATTCTGTGTTGTAACAGTTCCAAAAGGACCGCCTGGGCTGATAATTTCTACTCTGTCATTAAACCAGTAAACCCGTACCGGGGTATTTGTACCTTCGTATGATCTGTGTAATATCGAATTATAAAGCAATTGCTGAAAAGCATTGTGAGGATAATTATATGTTGTTATCTGAGGTCCCATGCTGATATCAACTGCCGTATGATTATGTGCTTTTAATTTTTCTTCAGTTCTGCGGATAATATCCGGTAATGTTCCTTTTATCTCTTCTTCATCAATAACAGGATTATATAACTCAGTTCCATCTATCCTTAAAAATTGCACATAAGCTCCCGGTATATAATCTTGCGGGCTTTTCCCCAATGTTAACAGTCCTAGTATAGTTGGTGTTGTGTCATCAGGAGAAACAATCATTTTACAGGATGAAAGCCGCTCAGTATAAGTTCTGTTATTTGCGTCAAGTATTTCTTTAGAAAACGCAAATGGCAGATATTCATTTTCAAAAATCGTTTTTGATAAATCATCTATTGTTGCGCTGCTAATAGGATGAAGATCAAATGGTAAATCTCTTGAACGGCGTTTATCATTCAAGCGTCGTTCTTCTTGAGCATTTGCAATAACGCGCCTTGGACCAGTTCTTATCCATATTTTACCTTTATATCTTACTGGCGGCATATCAGAAGGATAAACAACAATTACCGCCATTTCACATCCTTTTAAAATTCTTTTTTCTACAGTAAAGAAAGGCAGTGGTAAAATATTACCGTCAGTTTTCATATCTGAAATATTAATCAAAATTTCATCTGTTATTGGTTCATTAGATGGTTTACCATCGTCTTCCGCGCCAACGAATAGAATCCCTGGTTCATCATAGTCAGGAAGATTATTTGAAAAAGCGCATACATCCTTTCTGGCATCGTCGCCTTCGTTTTTAAATCTTCTTTTTCTTTCTATCTTGTCAGATTCTATATCATTGAGCATGGACTCTAATTCGTCATCGGTGTATTTTTTAAAAATCTTCAAAACTTAACTCTCCATTTATATCCATAATATTACCATATTTTATCCGTTTATAGTAAATGTAATTGTTATTGTATAAGATTCAATTTTCCAATATAATGAGCCTACACAACCAAAAGAGGAAAAAATGGCTAAGAAAGGACAGATAACTATCAATCGGGAGCTGTGTAAAGGGTGTCTCCTTTGCATCCGGGCGTGCCCCGTTAAGGTATTGGAAACGGACACTGAGATTAATTCTTCGGGTTCATATCCCGCAAAAGCGGTAAATATGGATAAATGTATTGCCTGCGGCAACTGTTACGAGGTTTGCCCCGATGTCTGCATCGAGGTTTTCGAAGAATAGGACAAGGTTAATATAATTTATCAAGGCGGTTATGCTGCCGCGCTACTATACAGAGGTGACAAATGAGTGAAAAAGTATTAATGAAAGGTAACGACGCTATTGCCGAATCGGCAATAAGAGCGGGTTGTCAGGCTTACTATGGGTACCCTATAACCCCTCAAAACGAAATTCCTGCCTATATGTCGAGGCATATGCTTGAAAAAGGACGTGTTTTTATCCAGGCGGAGAGCGAAATCGCCGCCATGATCATGGTTTATGGCTCCGCCTGCTCCGGCGTAAGGGCAATGACAAGCTCTTCCAGCCCCGGTATCAGCTTAAAACAGGAAGGAATGTCCTATGCGGCAGGAGCCGATGTGCCGCTTGTGCTCGTCAATGTAAACCGCGGCGGTCCGGGGCTTGGCAATATTGCCCCAGCCCAGAGCGATTATTTCCAGTCAACAAGAGGCGGCGGCCACGGCGATTACCGCTGTATCGTGCTTGCCCCTAAAAACGTACAGGAATGCGCCGATTTAACCTATCTCGCCTTCGACTTGGCGGAAAAATACAGAATGCCTGTAATCGTTCATGCCGATGGAATGATCGGCCAGATGATCGAAGGCTGTGTGCTTCCGCAGGAAAAATCAGTCCCTAAATACGACTGGTCCGCAGGCGGATGCGCGAATCGACCCGGCAAGAAAGCGATTCACATCACTTCGATCGATCTTGTGCCGGAATCACTCGAAGCAAAGACCAAAGAGCGTTTTCAGCGCTACGAAACAATAAAAGCCGCCGAAATCCGCTACGAGGAGACCGATTGCGCCGACGCAGACCTTATAATGGTCGCTTTTGGCACCTCCGCTCGTGTTTGTCTCGGCGCCCAGAAGATGGCTAAACAGGAAGGAATCAAACTTGGCATTTTTAGACCGATTACGCTGTGGCCATTCCCTTACGAAACGCTTGGGAAGTTCCTCACGAACGGAAAGCCGGTTTTATCTGTAGAAATGTCACTGGGACAGCTGGTTGAGGATGTAAAACTTACGGCTTATTACGCCGGTTCCAAATCGGACATCCATCTTTTAAGTCATTCGGGCGGCGTGATTCCAACCGAAGAAGAAGTGTTTGCTACCTGCAAGCAAGTTTTAACAAAGGCAAAATAAAATGAAAAAAATATTAGGATTTCCGGAAAGTCTGAACAGAGTACAGACAAAATACTGCGGCGGCTGCGGGCATGGAATAATTCACAGAATTATTGCCAATGTAATCGATGAACTCGGCATACGTGACAAGACGATAATGACTCATCCTGTAGGATGCGCCATTTGGGCTGATTTATACTTCGATTTTGATACTGTCCAGCCGCCTCATGGACGCACACCGGCTGCGGCGACAGGCGTAAAAAGGGTACACCCCGATCATCTGGTAATTTGCTATCAGGGAGACGGCGATATGGCTGCTATCGGCACCGCCGAAATGATCCATGCCGCCAATCGCGGTGAAAAATTTACCACAATTTTCGTAAATAACGCAATTTACGGTATGACCGGCGGTCAGATGGCGCCAACAACCCTCATCGGGCAAAAAGCGACCACCGCCCCCAAAGGCAGAGACGCCGATGAAGCCGGAATGGGTTATCCAATCAGGGTTTGTGAGCTATTAGCTACTCTTGAAGGAACCCGCTACATTGCCCGCGGCGCGGTAAATAACGCGGCGAACGTTCGCAAAACCAAATCGTACATAAAAAAAGCCTTTGAGACACAGCTTTCCGGCGTAGGAAACACTCTTGTGGAAATTTTGGCTCCCTGTCCTACAAACTGGACAATGGACTCAATCCAGGCTATTGAATGGCTGGAAAAAAACATGATTCCTGTGTATCCGCTGGGCGAGATTAAAAATACAATTGATAAGGCTGGAGGCTCCAAATGACAGAAAAATCATTCTTTGCCGGATTCGGCGGTCAGGGAATCATCTCCCTGGGTCAACTTTGGGTCTATTTTGCCATGCAGGAAGGAAAAAACGTCACTTTTTTTCCATTTTACGGAGCGGAAAAGCGCGGCGGTATTGCCCGTGCCAGCGTAATTGTCTCCGATGAGGAAATCGCAAGCCCGCTTGTTACAACGCCGGATTCCGCTCTTGTAATGAACATGGATTCCCTTCCGCTTTGCGAAAAAATCCTAAAAAAAGACGGATTAATGCTGATAAACTCAACTCTTGTTAAGGAAAACCCCGACCGGAGCGACATCAAACTGGTAAAAATCGAAGCCAGCGCAATCGCTGAACAGGTTGGAAACGTGCTTTTCGCTAACATGGTCGCACTTGGAGCTATGGCAAAATTAACAAATGCGCTTAAATTAGCCGATATTGAAGGAGTCCTTAAAAAATTCTTTCCGGAGGATAAACATCAATTTGTGCCGATGAATATCAAGGCAATTCAGGCTGGTTTTGATGCAATCTAGGATTTTAATGTTGACATGCTTTTTTGTTTTTGATAGAATTAGAGCATAGAGGAGAACGAATGGCCTCAGTACATGAATACAAACGGCTGGAAAACAGGTTTGTCCAAATGGTTAAAAGTGACGCAAAAGGCTTTTTAGGTCTTTTAAGCGGAATTTTTAGCGCTTTTGGCAGGTTTTTAACCAGACGTTACACTTTAGTCTTTGTTCCTCACTCAGAAAAGAAGGTTTATAATCTTCATGTTACAGTTTTGTCAATTTGTTGTTTTTTACTGGTTCTTTTTGGTATTCTTGGAGCGTTCTTTTGGTACGGCGCGTCCTACAGCAGCACTATGTATTCAATAGCAAACAAGGATGGACGCTTAAAAGACACTCAAGCCTCGCTTGATCAGTTCCGTGACGAGGCAGCCCTCCTTCTTAGAGAAGCTCGCAACTTTGAAAATGCCCTTTCCGGCGTACTTTCGGCGTTGGGAATCGGCAATAATAACTCTTTAACACAGAATACATCCGGCGATTTAAGCACTCTTATCGGTATAAACGAAACTCCTCAGGGAATGTCCAGGGAAGTTAACGATATTAGGCGTCTTGCGGCGTATATGTCACAGGCAGTTGAGCCGATTACAGAGCTTGGCGCGCTTATGAACACACAGAGCGCCCTTTTAACCGAAATCCCAAGTATTTGGCCTGTAAGAAACGGTATCGGACACATCACAATGTTCTTTGGACAGAATATCCACCCGATTCATGGTCAATATTATATTCATAGAGGTATTGATATCGCCACTCACCGTTACGGCGACCCGATTATTGCGGCGGCGGACGGACAGGTTGTTACAGCGGAATATTCCTACGATTACGGTAATTATATAATCATCAGACATAAACACGGTTATTATACACGTTATGCCCACATGCAGAATTTCAGGGTACAGGTTGGACAGCGTGTTCAGCAGAATGAAGTCATTGGCTATATCGGCAATACCGGTATTTCCACAGGTCCTCACCTGCACTATGAAGTACACATTGGTTCTGACGTTGTAGACCCATACAGATACATTACTATTCGTACCAGCCTTGCCAGACAAGGGCGCTAAAAGCGCAAGCGGGTAAAAAATGCCTCAGGATAATTCAGATTTTTCCATTAATACCATAATTGGTCCCAATACCAGCTTTTCCGGCAATATAGAGACAGGCGGCTTTACCCGTATCGACGGAAGTATCCGGGGCGATGTAAGAGCAAAGGGCAGGGTAGTTGTCGGCGAACGCGCCAGAATGAAAGGAAATGTAATGGGTACAAACATTACAATCGGCGGCGTCGTTTACGGAAACATTATCGCTGACGGTCATCTGGTTATTCTTTCTACCGCAGTTGTCATTGGAGATATAATTACGCGCCGTATTCAAGCCGACGATGGATGTTTTATAAATGGTAAAGTTGCTGTATGTCAAAATGACGAACGCTGGACAAAAACAATGTCAGAACACCGGGATGCTCAGGGTATAAAATCAGCGCTGCCGGTTTTCCAAAAAACAAATGGCTAAAGTTGACGGGGCAGATCCTTCCCTTTACATGAATTCTTCTGTCTATTCTCAGGCAAAGACTGATAAATCAACAGATAAAAAAAATAAAGGGATTGGACGGGGCGAAAAAGCTGAATTCTCGGATATGTTCAATGAGTTAAGAGGTAAAACGGCTGATCAAATTGGTCCGTTAAAAAATCTTCCGGTGTCAGAAGATTCCGTCAATTATTTAATGGATGAAGTTCGTGACGCTGGTGACAGGTTAAAAAGCCGCCCTTTCCCGGAAGAGATAATGAATTACAAACAGGCTGTGCGTAATTTCATTAATTATGTTGTGCAAAATGTGTATGCAAAAGAATACGACGAAGGTATTCCGAACTTTCTAAAACCCGGTTTTAGGGGAAAACGCGGAACACCGGAAGCGATGGAAGGAAAAGGCTACACGAAAATTTCCGTTATCGACAGGAAGCTCGAAGATCTTGCCGCCATGCTTCTTTCCAGTCAGGCACGCCAATTGGAGCTTGTTTCCCGCCTTGAGGAAATACGGGGTCTTCTGATAGACTTATTACAATAGGAGTAAAGGGTGAGCGATTTTGATTATGACGAAGAAGATGATATTTCCTCTTTGGAAGATAACCGCAATGAGTCCAAGTTCCAGGAACATGATGTAATCACAGGAGCGGACGCGGGAATATTATCGATCGCTCCCGACGCGCCAATTTATCGTCTTAGACTTTTATATTCACAGGAAACTTTTCTCGCTGTCTATCGCGAAGACAGCCTTGATCCTGAGACAATGGTTATTGTTCCAACCCGCTACGGACGGGATCTTGCTCAGGTAATCGGCTCAGTGAGGGGAAAGCTTCCTTCCGTTTCTGAAATAGCATGGATTGTCCGCGCCGCTACGCCTGAGGATATGCAAAAATCACAAAACAACGCAAAACTTGAAAAAGAAGCGTTTGATATCTGCAGAAAAAAAATAATGAATCATAAACTTGATATGAAACTTGTTCTTGTCCATTATCTTCTGGAAGAACCCAAAATATTATTTTTCTTTACGGCGGAAAACAGGGTAGACTTTCGTGAGCTTGTAAAAGATTTGGTCAGCGTTTTTAAAATGAGAATTGAGCTTCGCCAGATTGGTGTTCGTGATGAAGCCAGAGTTGTAGGCGGGCTTGGAGTCTGCGGCAGGGGATATTGCTGCCATTGCGTTTCCGATAAATTAAAACCTGTTTCGATAAAAATGGCGAAAGACCAAAAACTTTCGCTTAACTCTGTAAAAATTTCAGGTCCATGCGGACGACTTTTATGCTGTCTTTTTTATGAATACGGTTTTTATTCAGAACAGCAGCGTAATCTTCCGCAGGAAGGAATGCGCATTAACTACAACAGCGAATCATGGAAAGTCGCTGATGTAAACCCGATTGTATGCCAGATCAAATTATCGCATGATGACGGACGGCAGGTTACAGTTCCCGCCTGCAAGTTTGAGAAAGTTGATAATTACTGGAAGATTAAAAATTGAATCAAAATTCCGGCAGTGAATCTGATATCAAAAAAAATGAAAATATATTTTCTTCAAAGTCAAGCTGCAGAGTTCTTGTTGTTGATGATTTACCTGTGAATCATATAGTAATAAAAGGGTTAATTGCTTCCTATAATTTTTCTGTAGATTCCGCTTACTCAGGACAGGAAGCGGTTGATATGGCAGGAAATAATAAATACGATATCATTTTTATGGATCATGTTATGCCTGAAATGGATGGAGAAGAAGCCGCTGCCGCGATACGCGGTTTTTCAGGCGGCGGGATTCCTATTGTTGCATTAACCGCAAATACGGCGCTAGGCATGGACAAATATTATATTGAACATGGGTTTGATGATTGTCTTTTAAAGCCAATAGATAAACATCTTCTTGAAAACATAATAAAAAAATGGGTAAAAGCGGATAAAACAAAAAATGTTGAGATTGCTGTTTCTGTAAAAGCGGAGATAGAAGCGCAGCGTATCGATATATTAAATCATTACCGGTTTTCTTTTGAACGCAAATCCAGGGAATTTTTTAACGAGCAATACTTTGGAAATTTTACGGATTTTATCAGGTTTTGGGTTTATGATGAAAACGATGAAGTGCGGAAAAATGCGGCAGCTCTTTTGGAAGACGGGCAGAGAAAGGACGCGGCAGCCTTAAAGCAAAAGATCGGCGTTTTTTATGATCTTGTAAAAAATGAAACAAACAAAACCACGGAAGGCGGCATTGCGATTAATAATATTTTAACTAAGTTAAGAAACGCTCTTATAAAAGAAAATCTTGAACTTGCGGAAAAATTTATGGGAGAACTGGGTTCCATAGCCCTGCCGCCAGCCAGCCGGGATATATATTTTAGATTATATGATTTACTTTTAATCGCAGATATGGAAAAAGCTCTGGAAGAGATAGATAAGATGGTGCCTGCTTTACAATCCAATTTATAGTTCATTATACTGATGTAGATATGATCAAAATTTTGATTGTGGAAGATCAAGCAATGCTTCGTGATTCTCTGGAACATGCCATTGGCGCGCAGAACGGCATGGAAGTTGCCGGCGTAACAGATGACGCATCAAAGGCTCCTGCTCTTTGCCGTGAATTAATGCCCGATGTAGTCCTTATGGATGTAATGACAGAGAACGACGCAAACGGTATTGTCATAACCGCGAAAATAAGACAGGAATTGCCGGATATAAAAATTGTGATAATGACTGCGCTGCCGGAAATCACCTTTATTGATGAAGCCAGGAAGGCAGGAGCGCACAGCTATGTTTATAAAACATCCGGTAATGAACACTTGTTTTATGTAATTCGCAGTGTGATGAACGGAATAGGCATCTATCCCGGTCCTGAGGATAACTCGCCCTTTGCTTCCCAATTTTCTGAAAGAGAAATTGCGGTAATTCGCCTTGTATGCCAGGGAAAGTCCAGGAGCGAAATATTAAAGGAAATGGATATATCAGAAATGACCCTTAAGCCTGTTATTACTTCAATTTTAAACAAGACCGGTTTTGACAGTATTATGAAATTTGCCGTTTATGCTGTAGGGAGGGGATTAATCGTCCCTGCCGCTATAACCAATAATGGTTAATAAATTGACCATGTTGGTATATATGAATTAACCAGAAAAAACTTGCCGTTTCCTAATTATCCTATAAAATCACAATTGACGTTATTAGGCATGGTAACGAATTTAAAAAAGGTTGGTGANTTGCTTGTCCGGCGTTCTTTAGGCGTTGGGCAAGCAATGAGCCTTATTCCGCTGATTCCAATTACATNAGNCTTTTCCNGAGCTAACCGAGTTTTGGATAAAGCTCACATAATATAATTTTTCTAATTTCCGACACAAGATAAAAAGACCCTGCTCCCAAAATTGGCAGATTAAACTTTTGCGCTATTTTTACCGCTTCCTGCGTGTCTTTTATTAGCAGCGTTTTTTCATCTCCTGCGATTTTTACAAACGTATCGTATGTTTTATCGGGATCGCTTATCTTAAATGTCCCAGGCGTAGTTATAATTATTTTGGAAAAACGTAAGTGAGAAATCTTTGCCATAGCTTCTGCGTCTTTGTCGGCGGCGCAGCCAAAGATTAATATGTTTCCTTCGCCGTATAGCGAGCAAAAAGTTTTTATACATAAATCGAAACTTTCTGGAGTATGCGCACCGTCAATAATGACAGGAGGATTCTCGCTAATTTTTTCAAAACGCGCGGGTATTTTTAAGTTTGCAAGTCCGTGTTTTATTGCGTCTTCAATATTATCTTTTTGTGATATTTTATCTAAAAATATTTTTAACGCTGTTATAGCGAGGGCTGCGTTTTCTGCCTGTACTTTGCCTGGAATTGGGATGGATAATGAAAGAGGTTCACACGGAGGCAGAACATCATTACTGGATGCAGAAGTGCGAAGATTATTTAAGGAGAGTAAAAATTCTGTACCCTTTATTGTTATATTTATATTTGAAAGTTCTGCGATTTCGGGAAAATAATATAAAGTGCTATTTTTTTCGTTTGCTGTTTTTTTAAATACAGACAGAGCTTCTTCGCATTGTTTTGCGAGAACCAAAGGCTTATTGGATTTTATTATACCTGCTTTCTCGCCCGCGATTTCTTTTATGGTATTTCCCAAAAAATTTGTATGTTCAAGTTCTATTAACGTGATTACGCTGACAACAGGATCAAGCACATTTGTAGAATCCAATCGCCCTCCCATGCCGGTTTCCGCAACCATTACATCGCACTTTGCCAGACGAGCGCAGAGAAAAAAAAGAAGCGTAAGTAATTCCCAAAATGTCGGCTCACAGCCGTCAGGAGCGGATGGAGAAAAAAGCTCTATTTTTTCCGCATTGGTTTTTAGAGCAGCGGTGAGTTTTTCCTCTGTAATAGTACGCAGTTCATCTCCTGCAAGGCAGTAAATTTCTTCGCTAAAAAAAGAATCGCCAAGGCAAATGCGTTCACGTATATCTGTTACATGGGGAGACATATAACGCGCCACACGAAATCCTTTTGCGGACAGCATGGCAGTAAGCATGCTTGTAACAGATCCTTTGCCTTTGGAGCCTGCTATATGAATCGAAGGAGCGCAATTTTGAGGATGATCCGCCAATTCCATCAGAGCTTCCATTCGATCTATACGGAAACTTTTTGGCTTTTGACCTTTTTCCAGATTGATGAATCCAGACAGCCAGTTAAACACTTCGCCGGAAGAATTAAAAAACTTATGCATTAATTTAATTCATACGTTTTGCCGTATTTAACAATCTCCACATTAGGATAGCCGTTTTCTTCCAGGAATTTTTTTAGGAAGCTCTGCGATTTTTTTTCGCCGTGGACAAGGAAAATGTTTTTTAGCTTTGATGTGTCCACAGCTTTCAGCCAATCGAGCATTTCCTGATAATCGGCGTGCGCGCTGAAAGCGTTTATTTCTTCTACTTGCGCTTTTAATTTGTACCAGTCGCCGTGGATTTTTACTTCGCTTTCCCGGTTACGTATACGGCGTCCAAGCGTGTTCTCCGCCATGTAGCCTACAGTCATGATGGTTGTATTAGGATCCTGAATGTTGTGCATTAAATGGTGCTGAATGCGTCCGGCTTCGCACATACCGTCTGCGGAAATTATTATAAGAGGACCAGGATGATCGTTAAGCGCTTTTGATTCCTGTACGCTGGTTGTAAAATGAAGACTGTTAAAACCAAACGGGTTTTTATGATGTTTAATAAAAGCTTCTTTTATTTCTTCGCCGTAACATTCAGGGTGTACCTGGAAAATTGTCGTAGCGTTTGTCGCCATCGGCGAATCAACGTATATCGGTATTTCCGGAATTACGCCGTCGTCTACAAGCAAATGGAAATAATAAACAAGCTCCTGCGTTCGTTCTATCGCGAAAGAAGGTATAAGGATTTTTCCCTTTTTTTCTACTGTGCGTTTTGCTATTTCTGAAAGTTTTTTTATTGCGTTATCCGTGTTGTCATGAAGGCGGTCGCCGTATGTGCTTTCCAGAATGATATAGTCAGGTGCTGTGCCGGGAATTGCCGGGTTTCTGATGATTGGTTTTCCTTTGCGTCCCAAATCGCCTGTCGCGAAAATGTTTAATTCCTCTCCGCCTTTTTTTATTTTTATCTCTGCTATCGCCGAACCAAGGATGTGTCCGGCATCGTAAAATTCAAGGGTTACTCCATCACCGATAGGCATTGGACGGTTATACGAAACTCCGATTGTCTGACCCACAGCGGCAATTGCGTCCTGTTCAGTATAAAGGGGAGTCCAGTCGAACTTTTGCCCTTTTTTCTGCGCCTGGCTCTTTAGGTATTTTGCGTCACGAGCCTGGATATTCGCTGAATCCATCATTATAAGGCTTGCGATATCACGGGTCGCGGGAGTAGCGTATACATTTCCCTTATAACCCCGTTTTGCCAAAAGCGGGAGAAGACCGCAGTGATCAAGGTGACCATGAGTTAAAATAACGCTATTAATTCGATCTTCGGCTATGCCGAAATCCCTGTTTTTACGATCGGCTTCAGCTCTGGAACCCTGAAACGCGCCGCAATCAATGAGATATGACAATCCGTCAATCTCGAGCACATGTTTTGAGCCTGTAACTTCCTCGGCGGCGCCGAGTGAATAAAATCCTGCGTTCATATAGTAAATATAGCATAAATTTATTTAAATAGAAAGCGGAAAATATTTATATTAATTGCCTATTATTCAGTTATTTTAATACTATAATGTTAAAAACACGGCATAAATTCTGCCAGATCTTAATTAATTACAGTTAATAAAAATTTGATAATATGCATTGTTCTTAAAGAAGGACCTATTTGCTTTATAGGCTCCATCGTTATCATTATGAAATATGCAATAATAATAAAAAATGCATATTTTTTAATTAAAGGATTTAGGCTTTGAGCGACAGATATTATAGTTTTATTTTTTATATGTATAAAATAAAAAACAAGAATAAATTGAAAGTTCATAATCATAATCATCCATCTGCCAAAGTCATAGAATAAAAAGAAAACAAAAGAATGATATATAAATATTACAGCTGGCAATGAAAAAATAAATTTGTTTATTTTTTCTGTTTCTGCTTTTATACATTTTATCCAAAAAATAATGAACATAATTATTAACGGAACATTCATTAGTATGCTAATATTTCCGATATATTTTAGATTAACTAAATTTTTCCATCCTCTAAGATGATCTTCTAAACCTCCAAACATAGTCATATGCAATAAATGTTCATTAAATTCTAAATTGGTTTTTGTTTTTAAATGTGCAAATAATTCGGCGGCGTTTTGGTATGTAAATGTTTTTCTGCTAAAAGAAACATATAACAGAAACACAGTTATAATTACAATTATTGTGATAATTAAAATACTAATAATTTGTTTATTTTTTGTGGACAGTTCCTTTGCATTATATAATAATAAAATTATTATTAATGGAATATAAAAAAATAATTGAACAAGATGTGTGCCTAATATAAACAATGTAAATAAAGGAATAAACCAACTAATAATTGGTTTATTAATAATAAACGCTATTGCAAGTACAAGAAGAAAGGCAAATATTTCCGTACGTCCAAAATTACCTGAGGTATAATATGCAGACAGAGAAGTAAAACATGTTAAATATAATAACGAAAAAAATAATATAAATATTTTTATTTCGTCTTTTGCATTTTGAATTATTGCTCCAATAAGAACAGAAATAATAAATGTAATAAAAATTGTTGAACTATAAATAAAATGCCAAATAAAATATTTGGAAATGAATCCTCCGTTTAAAACAAAATCAACTATAGTAGCGATCAAGCCTCTTGATGAAACGCCGTAACGATATGATAAAAGATATGAAGTTGATACAAGTATATCCATATCATCAGGAGCCGGAGTATAAGCGAATAATTGAACGCAAAAAAAGGCAAAAATTGCAATTTCATATTTATTTACAGAGTTTTTATAGCTAATAACAAGAAGCATTATAAAAGCATTAAACAAGTATAAAAATAAAATTTTTGATGAATCATTCACAGAATGTAGTAATAAATTAAAACAGATAAAAGAAATAAATGCAGATGTAAATATTAAAATTTTTCGAGTTTTTGGCGGAAATAGATTATTCACGTTAATTTGCAGCATTTTCCGCTTCCAAAAACCAAGAATTTTGATAATATGAAATTAACGATCATGCCGGCGGCTATGCCAAATGCCTGAGCGATAAATTTGAATGGCAAATCAAAATAAATTAATAAAAGTTTCATTACAATAATATTTATTAGAAGGCCCAAGAGAGAAGCGCCGATAAATAATGACCATTTTTTTATAGAAAGAGATTTGTTTTTTATTGTTCTTCTGAAAGACCATAAATGATTAATAAAATAATTTTGCGTCGCGGCAATCAAGAAGCATCCTATGCTGACATGGATCTCATTAAAATCGAGAAAATCAGCAAAAAGAAAGAAGATGACAAGATTGGTTATTGTTCCCAAACCGCCAGTTACAGCAAATTTAAAAAATTCCGCCAGACCCGGTTTATCTGTATTTCTTATTTTCCATATATTAAAAAGTGCTTCTATAAATATTTTTTTGCTCATTTTTGATTTACCGTGTTTTCGATCGGTAAATATTATTGGTATTTCTTTTATCGAGCATCCTGCACGGTAGGCCTTGTACTTCATTTCTATCTGGAAAGAATATCCTTTAGAAATAATTGATGACAAATTAATTTTTTCTAATGCGGATTTTCGCCACATATTAAAGCCGCCTGTAAGATCATGAATGGGGCAGCCGAGAACAAATCGTGAATATAAAGAACCGCCTTTAGAAATTAAATTACGGGTAATTGTCCATCCCTCGACTCCTCCGCCTTTAATATTACGGGAACAAATAATAACATCGTAGATTTGAATCTGTTCAAGTATTGCGGGTATATATTTTGGATCATGAGAAAAATCAGCGTCTATTTCCAGAAAAACATCCCATTTATCCCAACCCCAAGAGAAACCTGCAAGGTAGGCTGCTGCAAGCCCTTGTTTCCCGGGACGGTTTAAAATATACAGCCTATCAGGATATTCTGCGGAGATTTTTTCTGCCGCTTGGGCTGTACCGTCAGGAGAGTTATCATCAACTATCAAAATAGCCGCATCATTAGGGATATTTTCAAAAATTGATTTTATTATTTTTATGATGTTATCGATTTCATTATAAGTCGGGATGATTATCAAAAGTTTCATAAGGATTCCTAAATATCCTGATATGGATAATTTTATAATAAAACCATATCTGGATATTGTCAAGCATGTATTATCCAAATCAGGATATTATGCTTTTATGGGTTTTAATGAGAATCTTAAAGGAGAGCTTGAGTATAAAGGAATTCCGGTTAAGGAATTGGCCCATAAAGCCGGAATACCCAAACAAACAGTTGATAAATATCTGCTTTCTAACAGCAGTATGCCGCCAGCTGACAAGGCCGTGCTCATTGCCCAGGTTCTGGGAGTCTCTGTTGAGTATCTTGTAACAGGCAAGAAGCCTTTGGGCGGTAAAAATAAAAACAAGATAACTAGCCCTGAGGTACGTTCAATAGCTGACTATGTTGAGCCGCTTTCCAGAGATAAAAGAAAAATAGTGGAAACTGCAGTGATAGAATTGGTAAATATTCTGCAGCGCCCGGCAAAAGACGAGTCTATCACTCTTTCTCCGCTTCAAAAAGTATTTATAAGGTTGTTTCGTTGATTATTAATATTATAGTTATTAATCCTGCAATGCCTCTGCGCCTAATTGACATTTTTCCGAATTTTGGTTGAAATAAGCTAAGGAGATAACTTATATGCTCGAAAATCTGTTTTTGGTAGGCTACGTGGGAGCTGCTGCGGCGCTTCTCTTTGCCTTCTTTGAAGCCCGTAAGGTATTGAAATTCCCTGAGGGTAGTGATGTTATGGTAAAAATCGCGAATTCCATTCGCGAGGGCGCTAACGCTTTTATGAGGCGTCAGTATGGTACCGTAGCAATTTTTCTTATCATCATGTTTGCTGTTTTGGCGTCATTAGCATACATTCCTTTACTTTTTGGCAAAGCAGGGTTTCTTAACCCATTCACTCCGTTCGCTTTTATAACAGGCGGTACTTTTACAGCGCTTTGCGGTTTTGTCGGCATGAAAGTTTCTACAAACGCTAACTCCCGTACAGCTTTTGCGGCAAGCCAGAGTCTTAACAAAGCTCTTCGCGTTGCTTTTTCGTCCGGATCAGTTATGGGCTTTATTGTTAACGGTCTTGCGATTCTGGAAATTTCAACATGGTATATGCTCCTTAAGTATGTTTTCAAGGTTGAGAACCAAACGATAGCGCACACAATGATTACCTTCGGTATGGGCGTTGCGGTTGTCGCGGTTTTTGCCCGTGTCGGCGGCGGTATCTTTACAAAAGCAGCTGACGTAGGCGCTGACCTTGTAGGTAAAGTCGAAGCGGGAATCCCCGAAGACGATCCAAGAAACCCTGCTGTTATTGCAGATAACGTAGGCGATAATGTAGGCGACGTTGCCGGTATGGGCGCTGACCTTCATGAATCAAACTCAAACGCTCTTGTCGCGACAATTGCGATCAGCTTTGGAGCAGGATACGAAATTGCAGGTTTTATGCTTCCAATTATTTTATCGGTAATCGGCATTCTTTCTTCCATAATCGGCACATTCTTTGTTAGAACAAGAGACACCAATTATAACCAGCTTTCGCTTCTTAACTCGCTTCGAAGGGGTGTTTATATTGCAGGCGGTATTGCGGCGATTGCGACATTGCCGTTAATTATGTTTGTGGCAAAGCATGAACCTACCGGCGTTATGGCAGCAAATGCCTGGGGTATTTACGGTGCAGTTCTTGTTGGTATTATCGCGGGATTTATCGTAAGCCTTTTCACAGAGTACTATACCTCCGATGCAAGTAAGCCGACACGTGAGCTTGCCGCTTCCAGCCAGCACGGAACCGCTCCTTTAATGATTGGCGGTTTGGCTCTCGGTATGAAATCAACAGCAGGTCCGATTTTTACCATCTCCGGTGCTGCAATTATCAGCTTTGTTATTTCCGGCGGTTTTAGATATTTTTCATCTATCGGAGTAGATCCTTCAATTATAGAAGTAAATTACAACATGGGTCTTTATGGCATTGGTCTTGCCGCGGTAGCGATGCTTTCAACCAACGCGATTATTCTTGCGACTGACGCTTTTGGTCCTGTTGCAGATAACGCAGGCGGCATTGCCCAGATGGCAAAATTGCCGGAAGAAGTTCGTAATCGTACAGACGCTCTTGACGCTCTTGGAAATACAACAGCGGCTACAGGAAAGGGATTTGCGATTGCGTCTAACGCATTTACAGGTCTTGCGCTTTTGGTTTCCTATGTTAATGTTGCGAATTTCCAGCTGGCAAGTATTGGCAAGCCGGAAATGAACCTCGCGATTACAAACCCGCCTGTTCTTGTTGGTTTCTTCATTGGATCGGCTGTTGTATTCCTCTTTGCGGCTCTTTGTATGGGCGCTGTACAGCGCGCGGCTCAGAGCATTGTAACGGAAGTGCGCCGTCAGTTTAGGGAAATTAAAGGTCTTCTCGAAGGCGCTCCTGACGCGAAAGCCGATTATGCGACATGCGTTGATATCTGCACAAAAGGCGCATTAAAGGAAATGATTTCTCCTGCCATGCTTGTAATTTGCGGACCTATTGTTACAGGTCTTCTTCTTGGAGCGGCAGGCGTTGTCGGTTATCTTTCTGGTATTATCGTAACAGGTTTTGCTATGGCAGTATTTATGCTGAACTCAGGCGGAGCGTGGGATAACGCCAAAAAGCATATCGAAGCCGGAAACTTTAACGGTAAGGGCAGTGATAATCATAAAGCCGCTGTTATCGGCGATACAGTCGGCGATCCTCTCAAAGACACAGCAGGTCCTTCTTTCAATAACGTTATTACTGTTTCCTGCACAGTTTCAATTGTTTTCATCGGTTTAACAGCCGCTCTTTCGCTTCTCTAAAAATTTACGGGGCGGTTTAACAGCCGCCCTGTAAACTGTGTTTACCTTAAACCGCGTTTTTATGATGAAAAAAATAGTTATTTGTTTTTCTTTTATTTTCTTTTTACTTATGGCGACTCTCTCTTTTGCGCAGGAAGCGGATTCTGTCACGACTGACATTGCGGAAGAAACTGTAACCGAACAGACATCAGAAACTGAAATTACGGCACAAAACGAATCAGAGAAAGTTGATGCTGTTTCGTCCGCTACATGGTTTCAGGCGATTTCTTCCGAAGAGCCGGAAATTTCTTTATCTTTTTTTCACAGACTTGGAATTGCGTTCGCCATTATCGCAGGACAGGCGTTTTTAATCTGGCTTGTCTGGTTTTTATTCAGAAGACTTAACAGCAGGCTCGAAAGCGCAGGCNGCGATAAAATAAAACCTCTTGTAATAAATAAATTTAAAGTTCTTACAGCNAAACAGGTTGTTGGTATTATTGAGCGTATTTTACAAATATTAAAATATTTAATTACCGCAATTCAGCTTTTTATTACTGTGCCGATTGTATTCAGCCTTTTCCCCGCGACAAGAAATTTGGCGGCTACTTTATTTAGATATATACTTGATCCTGTTAAAGATATCGCTGTCAGCGCTGTACTGTATATACCAAATCTTTTTAAGATAATAATAATAATTATTATAATTCGTTATCTGCTAAAGGGATTAAAATATTTTTCCGTACAGATCGAAAAAGGAAGACTTGTAATTCCGCATTTTTATACAGAATGGGCAGCTCCTACATATAGAATTTTACAGGTTTTATTATGGGCTTTCGCTGTCGCTCTTATTTATCCCAATTTACCGGGTTCGGACTCAAGGGCTTTTCAGGGAGTTTCCGTTTTTATCGGTATCGTTTTTTCCATTGGTTCTACAAGCGCAATCGGCAATCTTGTAGCGGGGCTTGTAATTACTTATATGCGTCCGTTTAAGATCGGAGACCGCGTAAAAATAAATGATATAACAGGTTTTATTGTAGAAAAAAATCTGATGGTAGTGCGTCTTAAAACGCATAAAAATGAATATGTTACTTTCCCGAATCTTATGATTTTAAATTCCAACACAATTAATTATAATACCTCATCTGATGTAGACGAAGAAGGATTGATAATTTTCGCCGAAGTAACTGTTGGATATTCAACGCCGTGGCAGACAGTTCATGATATTTTAATTAATTCCGCTCTTGCGACTGAGTATGTGTTAAAGAAACCGCAGCCCTTTGTGCTTCAGACAAAACTTGATGATTATTACGCATGTTATCAGATCAACTGTTACACGAAAACGGTGGAAAAGGTGCCGAAAATATGTACCGTGCTTTATGAGAATATACAGAACAGTTTCCATGAAGCGGGAATTAATCTAACCTCGGCTCATTACCGTGTGATTACATCCGCATAAAACCCCAGTATGTTGAATTTTGCCGTTTATTGTATTAAAATGGATGTATGTTAATTTTTAGGAAATTGCCTGTTTTTATATTAAGCTTGATTTTAATGGCAGGGTGCCAAAGCTCGCAGGTACAAAAAAACGCGGAAATTGACGGCAGAGCGGAAATGCGCCCTGGTGTCAGAAGTCTTGATGAGCTTACTGTTGCGTTTTCCCGGCATGATATAGAGCTTGATTTTCGTAAATCNTANTTCGCAAGCGAAGCGCAAATTTTTTCCGCTATTTATGAGGGACTTTTTTCGTANCATCCGCTTTCNCTTGAGCCGGTTCCGGCATTGGCGGAAAGATGGGAACTTTCCGATGATAAAACGCAGTGGACTTTTCTTATCAGGCGAAACGCCAAATTCTGGAACGGTGATCCTGTCCGTGCGGAAGACTTTAGGGCAGCGTGGCTTTCCCTTATCGATCCCCGCAGAGAATCTCCGTACTCAAGTTTTTTTGACGTAATTGATGGAGCCAGAAATTACCGTAACGACGTTACAAGAGACCAAAACACAGTTGGCATAAAAGCTGTTGATGATAGAACGCTTGTTGTAAAGTTAAGCTCTCCTGCGTCCTTTTTCCCGGCGATGCTTTGCCATCATTCATTCAGTCCCATTCATCATTCGATGATAAATAAAACACAGTGGTCTCCGGGCGGAAGAGAAAGAAACTGGAGTCCTCCTGTTTCCAACGGTCCCTTTAAAATTATTTCCATGAACACAGAAAGTATTGTTATGCACAAAAATGATCAATACTGGGATCGAGACAAGGTAGCGCTAAATAAACTGACAATTAAATTTACAAGTACGCCGGATGAAGCAAGCCATCTGTGGAATTCGGGCGAAGCCCGCTGGATATCTGGCGATGTAAATATAGAAGCTTTAACAGATCGATCCGGCATTCAGGTAAATGTAATGTTCGCGACTCATTATTATTTTATTCGCAGCTCTCAGGCTCCGTGGAATGATCACAGGGTGCGCCGCGCGATGAAGCTTGTTTTACCCTGGGAAGAAATTAGAAGCCAGTATTATCTTCCGGCAGAAACGCTGATTTTTCCTGTAATTGGATATCCCGAAGTCAAAGGAATTAATGAAACAAATCTTGAAGAGGCGAAAAAATTGATGGCGGAGGCAGGATACGCGAATCTTGCCGGAATGCCGGAACTTGTTATTCGCATAACGCCGTCTCAGGATGCCGCTCGCGTTGGAGCGATTATGGCAAATACATGGAAGGAATCTTTGGGATTTAACGTTCGTGTGGAAGTAATCTCTTATGAAGAATATTTCGCGAAAATGAGAAATGATGATTATACAGTCAGCTCTATAACATGGATAGGTGATTTCGCAGACCCTTACGCTTTTTTACAGATGTTCAGGCGTGATTCAAATCTAAATGACGCGCGGCTTGATGACGCTGATTTTGAAGCGCTGATAGAAAGATCGATGATAGAGGAGGGCGGGAAACGCCTTGCGACGCTCGCCGAAGCTGAAAAACTTTTATTGGACAGGGGAACAGTGCTTCCCATATTTTTTAATCCGGCATTAAATATTGTCGATTTAGGCGAGCTTGACGGATGGTTTCCAAACGCGCTGGACATTCATCCGTTTAAATATTTATCATTTAAAGCGTTTCGTCCATTGCCGGGCGTTGCTTTTATAAACCAAAATTAACAATTGAGCAGGCTATGATTAGAACAGGAATTGGATATGATATTCATCGATTAATAAAAGGACGGCGTTTTCTTCTGGCAGGAGTTGAGATTCCTTTTACCAAAGGAGAAGATGGTCACTCTGACGGAGACGTGTTGGCCCATGCTGTCAGCGACGCTCTTCTTGGCGCTTTGGCTCTTGGCGACATTGGGGAACTTTTTCCTCCTTCTGATCCAGTTTACAAAGACTGTGATTCAATGGAACTTCTGCGAAATGTTTACGCCCGTGTAAAAAACGCAGGGTGGAGACTTGTAAATCTTGATTGCGTTGTTATCCTCGAAAAGCCAAAAGTGCTTCCTTTTAGAGACGCTATCCGAAAATCATTGTCCTATGCTATGGAAACTTTCCCCGAAAATATTTTTGTCAAAGGTAAAACGGCGGAAGGTATCGGTGCTATTGGAAAAGGAAAAGCTGTAGAAGCGCTGGCTCAATGCCTGCTTGAGAAAGTTTGATTTTATCAGCAGTTAACCCGGGATTTGAAACAACCTCAAGCATTAATGTTTTCTGTTTTGCGCAGTTTTTAAACGAGCTGTTGCGCGGGCGATCGCTGTGCGTGAGCGAAGATAATCGTTATGCGACAAACTTCCGCGAAGGCGTTCCTCGGCGCGCTTGAGCGCTTTCTGCGAGCGCGGCACATCAATATCCTCATCCCATTCCGCTGTGTCTACGAAAAATTCTATTCCACCAGAAGACACATTCATAATTCCTTGCCCAAGAGCGGCGTTTCGCCACGCGCCGTTTTCCTGTATTCGTAAAAGGCTGTCAGAAACTACAGCTATGCTTGGCATGTGCCCTGCCATTATACCCATTTGTCCTTCGGGTGTTTCTGTAACAATTTGCGAGACATCGCCATCAAAGAAAACTTTTTCCGGAGTTAGGATCGAGAGCTTAACGTTTTTTTGCATCTTCGTATACATCCTCTATTGTGCCTTTCATATAGAAACAATCCTCGGGAATATTATCGCATTTCCCGTCGAGTATTTCCTTAAATGAACGGATTGTGTCTTTTAACGGCACGTATTTTCCGGGATTGCCGGTATATGCTTCAGCGACATTGAACGGCTGTGACATAAACCGCTGAATACGGCGCGCGCGGTTTACGGTAATTTTATCCCCGTCGGATAATTCTTCCATTCCAAGGATTGCGATAATATCCTGCAGCTCCGCGTAACGCTGTAAAGTTTCCTGCACATGACGCGCCGTACTGTAATGTTCTTCCGATACAATCGAAGGCTCTAGCATTCGCGATGTGCTTTCCAGCGGATCAACCGCTGGATAAATTCCCATTTCTACAATGGCGCGTGACAATACTGTCGTTGCGTCCAGGTGCGCGAAAGTGGTCGCGGGAGCCGGGTCTGTTAAATCGTCCGCAGGAACGTATACAGCTTGAACAGATGTGATGGAACCTTTGTGCGTAGACGTGATGCGCTCCTGAAGCGCGCCCATTTCGTTCGCGAGTGTCGGCTGATAACCAACCGCGGAAGGGATTCGTCCCAAAAGCGCGGAGACCTCGGAGCCCGCCTGCGTAAAACGGAATATGTTATCGATAAAAAGTAATACGTCCTGCCCGGCGACATCACGGAAATATTCCGCCATTGTAAGCCCTGTTAAAGCTACGCGCATACGAGATCCCGGCGGTTCGTTCATCTGCCCGAAAACCATCGCGGTTTTTTTAATAACGCCCGATTCTGTCATTTCAAGCCAAAGGTCGTTTCCCTCTCGGGTGCGCTCTCCAACTCCTGTAAACACAGAGTAGCCGCCGTGAACAGTCGCGACATTGTGTATCAATTCCATAATTAAAACAGTTTTGCCAACGCCCGCTCCTCCGAATAGCCCGATTTTTCCGCCCTTGGCGTAAGGCGCCATTAAATCAATTACTTTTATTCCTGTTTCCAAAACTTCGTTAACGCCGCGCTGATCCGCAAAGCTTGGAGGGTTTCTGTGAATAGACCACCTCTCTTTGCTTTTAACATCTTCTTTTTTATCAATTACTTTTCCAAGCACATTGAACACGCGTCCAAGCACTTCTTCTCCGACAGGAACTGTAACAGGGCTTCCTGTATCGGAGGCTTCAACACCTCTTACAAGTCCCTCGGTTGGAGACAGAGAAACACAGCGGGCGGTATCGTTGCCAATGTGCTGCAGCACTTCCGCTGTAATCAATCCGTTGGGACCATTGATCTCTACCGCGTTATTTAACTCCGGAAGATTGCCGTCCTCAAAGTGAATGTCCAGTACAGGGCCTATAACCTGTGATATTTTTCCGCTCATGTCTGCCTCCTTAAAAGATATGCGGCGTTTTAAT
>JGI24695J34938_10001177_pt1 | contig 23251 bp, 18 predicted proteins | sample TergutCo191P3_FD_34938 | JGI IMG/M metagenome (IMG submission 34938)
TGATACTCGTTAGACCTGTACAATCAGAGAACGCCCATTCACCGATACTCCCCACGCTATTGGGTATTGTAATACTTGTTAGACCTGTGCAACCTCTGAATGCACCACCACCAATTCTAGTCACACTGTCTGGTATCGCGATACTCGTTAGACCTGTACAATCAGAGAACGCATAACTATTGATACTCGTTATACTGTCGGATATTGTGATGTCTGTTAATCTACTACAACCGTAGAACGCCATACCACCGATACTATCGCTGCCAGTTATAGTTACCGTTTTCAATGATACAGGAATAGAAGAATTCTGAGACGAATAAGAACTTGCGCCGAATATATATCCAAAATGGGTATTTGTATTACCATTTAGAGTTTCACCTACAAAAGGTATCGTGATACTTGTTAAGCCTGTACAACCAGAGAACGCATAACTACCGATACTAGTTACGCTGTTTGGTATCGTGATACTTGTTAAACCTGTACAACTTCTGAATGCACTACTACCAATACTAGTCACGCTGCTAGGGATTAAGCTACTCTTGCAACCAGCAATTAATGTATTATTTGAAATACTTATTAAACAATTCCCTTCACTTCGATATGTTGTATTACCGTTCGCCACAGTAATACTTTCTAAACTTGTACAACCAGAGAACGCATCACTACCTATATTTGTCACACTATTAGGTATCGTGATGCTCGTTAGACCTGTACAATTCTGGAATGAATTATTTCCAATACTCGTTATACTGTCAGATATTGTGATGTTTGATAATCTACTACAACCGTAGAACGCACTACTACCGATACTATCGCCGTCAGTTATAGTTATCGTTTTCAATGATGCAGGAATAGAAGAATTCTGAGATGAAGAAGAACTTGCGCCGAATATATATCCAAAATGGGTATTTGTATTACCATTTAGAGTTGCGCCAACAAAAGGTATTGTAATACTTGTTAAACCTGTACAACCATAGAACGCACTACTACTAATACTCGTCACGCTGTTAGGTATTGTTACACTTGTCAAACCTGTACAACCAGAGAATGCATAATTGCCTATACTATCGCCGCCAATTATAGTTACCGTTTTCAATGATGCAGGAATAGAAGAGTTCTGAGACGAATAAGAACTTGCGCCGAATATATATCCAAAATGGGTATTTGTAGTACCATTTAGAGTTGCGCCAACAAAAGGTATTGTGATACTTGTTAAACTGTTGCAGCCACGAAACACGGAACTGTCAATACTAGTTACACTTTTAGGTATTATAATATTTGCTAAACTAGAACAATTATAAAACGTTTCTTTTCTTATACTCTTTATACTATCAGGTATATTTATATTAGAAAGTTTTACACAGTTTTTAAAAGCTCCTTCTCCAATATTTGTCACATTATCAGGTATTATAATGTTTATTAAATCAGCACAATTATTAAACGCATAATTTCCAATACTTTTTATACTATCCGGTAATGTGATGACAGTAAAGTTTGTACCAGCGAACCCATAATCATCAATTTCTGCAACAGGAAGATTATTATAACTAGCTGGTATTATAATATTTTCATTATATGCTTCACCGCCTGATATTGAATAAGCGGTATCATTATTAATCAACGAAAAATAAAAGACCTCCCAAATTGCAGGAGCACCATCTAAAAAACGCCAATGAGAATCAATCATGTCATAATTAGCTGCCTCAATATAAAAATAACGCTTTGCATTTGAAAGACTCGTATTACTGGAACCAATTAATATCGCATTCCATTCTGAATTATTCTCACCGCCGTAAAAAACCGTAGTTAAATTATTACAGTTCTGAAATGCGAAATTCCCAATATTTGTCAGCCCCGCAGGTATTACAACGTTTGTTAAAATACCACAATAGAAAAATGCGTAATTGCCAATCTTTGTTAAACCTTCAGGTATAATAATGCTTGTCAGATTTGGATAATTTGTAAATCCAGAATCCGCTATTTCTACAACAGGTAGCCCTTCGTGAAGGGCTGGTATAATAATTTTAGCGGCAGTCGCTGTACCTTTAGTAACGGAATACGCCGTTCCGTTATTTATTAAAGTAAAAGCAAGTCCTGGCGTAGGTATAATGTTCGTAGGCGCGCTTTTAATACTTCCGGAGTTCTCAGACCGTGTCACTGTTACGGTTATGGTTGAACCTATATCTTCTTCTTGCACAGTATATGTATCATAGTAGCCAATGGTTTGATTACCGCGTTTCCAATAATAATCAACCCATCCATCCCCGCCAAGGTTGCTAATATCAGCTGTGAGTTTTTCTCCAACTTCGGCAACTCCGCTAATACTAACTGTACCAGTAAGTGCTGGAAGAACGCTTTGAATTACCTCAGCAGTCGGTTCACTTGTAACACTCCCGGAATTATCAGATCGTGTTACTGTCACAGTAATAACAGAGCCAACATCAGCATCTTGTACCATGTATGTACTATTTGAGCCAATCACAATATTATCATCACGTCTCCACTGGAAAGTAATAATACCGCTGCCGCCGAGATCGCTTGTGTCGGCAAAAAGTATTTCTCCTGCCTGAGCTGTCCCAATAATGTAAACATCTCCGGTAAGAGCCGGAAGCCCGCCGCCGCCGCTATCCGGTTCCTCACAACTCCAAAAAATCATTCCAATTACAGCTAAAATAACGATAAAACCTGCGAATTTAACAGAATTCTTCATAAAAACACCTCTTTTTAGTTATTTTAATAGTCATAATAAAAAAACTTTTCAAATATAATGTATTACATACTAAAACATTATGCAATACATACTTAATAAAAAATGTACTTAATTTATCATTATCTAACAGGTAATTAAATGGCAAGTTTACGAGACATATTTAGGGAAAATCTAAAGAAAAATCGCCGAAATTGCGGACTTTCGCAGGAAAAATTGGCGGAAATGGCAGATGTATCTATGCATCATATAGCAATGATAGAAATAGGACGGAATTTCCCAGCCACAGAACTTATTGAACGTATTGCAAATGCTTTAAATATCGAAGCCTATGAACTTTTTATTGACAAAACCTGTTCCACAAAGAACGACTTTGAGCAATTACGCAAAAATATCAAAGATGATATGCAAGAATTATTAACAAATTTTCTGGAGAAAGCAAATCTTGATATAAAATGTACTGTCGAATAGTAAAATGCATTACAAACGAAGTAGAGCAAATTCTTCAACCCGAAACCGAAGAGCAATTATAAGGAATATGGAATTAGAATATACATATTGGAAATAAAAATTGGTCAATTGAAGGTTCCGGCGTAAAAAAGGATCAAGTTCCAAGACATCCAAAAATATCAAACGATTTAGCAAAAAGTATTATTAAAAATTTATCTAAATAACCTGTCACCCTCTACTCCTTAGTTTCCCCGTCCAAAGACGTAAACATCGACGAGAAGGGTGAGATGATTTAGTACGCTTTATTGTTGACAATGCGGTGAAAATGCGGTGAAAATGCGGTATATTAGAAGAGAGGAAAAAATGCCTGTAAACACGACTTATAATATCCGTATCGATAAACAGATTCGGGAACAAGCTGATACCCTATATAAAAAAATGGGGTTAACTTTGTCATCCGCAATAAACCTGTTTCTAACCCAGTCCGTTATCCAGGGTAAACTTCCCATCAATGAAGTAATAGCCGAACCGGCCTATGTTAATATTCTTTTACGTGATGCCGCAGAAATTGATACAGAAATAATGAACGGTACAGCTAAAATTCATGCGACCCCGGATAAAATGTTTAAGACCTGGGAAAGCGATTAATGAGCGGTTATAAATACAAGCTTCAGGTACACACTCTGATCTCTTTTTATAATTTAAAATAGGTCGAATATCGTTAATCAATTTAGAACATGAGTTAAATAGAGTTAACCACGCATTTTTAGCTGCAATTACCCTCTACTCCTTAGTTTCCCCGTCCAAAGACGTAAACATCGACGAGAAGGGTGAAATGATTTAGTACGCTTTATTGTTGCATCTTGACATGATAGCGTTTTATGCTATCATAAGTATGTGAACAATAAACATCGTAAGGTACTACAGGCTGTTTTTAAATACCCAATACAGGGTGTACTTGAATGGAGAGAAATAGAAACATTGTTAACAGCAGTCGGCGCGAAAACTATTGAAGGGAGAGGTTCTCGTGTACGTTTTGTCTTTAACAATGTTATAGCAACTTTTCATCGTCCGCATCCGGAAAAAGATGCTAAACCTTACCAAGTTAGGGATGCGCGGAATTTTCTGGAAGCAATAGGAGTGAAACCATGAAAACAATGAAATATAAACACTACGCAGCTCGTATTGAATACAGCGATGAAGATAAATGTTTCATCGGTCATATTGCAGGTATCCGTGATATTGTTGGTTTTCACGGAGACAGCGTAGACTCTTTATCCGCTGCTTTTAAAGAAGCAGTTGATGATTATATAGAAACTTGCAAGCGGGAAGAAATATCTCCGCAGCGTCCTTATTCAGGTAAAGTAATGTTTCGCATTTCCCCGGAATTGCATGCCGAAATAGCCATGAAAGCGGAATCGCAGGGAAAATCCTTAAACCAATGGGCTGCAGAGGCTCTAACAGTCGCGATATAAGCTGCAATCACCCTCTACTCCTTAGTTTCCCCGTCCAAAGACGTAAACATCGACGAGAAGGGTGAGACGATGTCAAAATTGGTTAGCAGTTCTTCGGTTTCATGATCCATGACAGGATATTCCTGTTCGATCTCTTCGGCGTAAGCAAAAATATTTTTGCCGGGCGCGGATGTTTTTTTTATCTCGGATGCTTTTTCTTCGGCGTGAGCTAAAAGTCCCTGGTGTTTTGAAGAGGATTCAATNCTGCTCGCCAGCGCGAGAAGTCCTTTTTTGGGTTTCTTCAAGCTGGCTGCGGCAAGTAATCCCCTGCCTTTGAATGAAGACGCGGCTGTCTTTTTGTTTTTAAAGAGGCTCGCAAGACCCAGGAGTCCTTTTCTTTCCGGCTTTGAAGGTTCAAGCGCTTCACGTAACGCTACATCAATTATGTTTATTTCTTCGGCTTCGCCGATTTCTTCCGCCTCGGCGATTTCTTCAATTTCATCTAACTCTTCAGCTTCGCCTAATTCTTCCGCCTCGCTGATCTCTTCAATTTCATCAATTTCATCAATTTCATCAATTTCTTCTATCTCTTCTATTTCGCCGATTTCTTCAATTTCACCGATTTCTTCAACTTCATCTAACGCCTCCGCTTCTTCCATCGATGATATGTCATCTAACGGTTCCGCTTCTTCTATAATTTCTTCAAGGTCATCAATCTGAGTGCTTGCGTCCTGCTGCGCTTTTGGCTCGGCTTTCTGATAAATTATAGTCGCTGTCTGGTTGCCGGCTTTAACAATTGCCAGCATTTCATCCCACGATTTATTAATAATGCCGTCAATGTTTGTTTCCATGCGGCTGCCGAGTTTCATGCCGCGCTTTAGTTCTTTGCGGATTTCATCGCGGCGCTGTTCAAGTTCAAGTATCCATTTTTGCCTTTCCTGAACTGTTTTGCTTCCATACAACTGTTCAAACAGGCTGTCTCTCAGACGTCTAAGCCTGTTACGCACAACTGTCGCCGGGTTCGGCTTAAAATTCAAAAGGAAAAATAAAGTCAGGTAAAATGTTAAAAACATTGAAAGCTTAAGAATAACTTTCATGGGTTCAGAAACAGAGAATAAATAATCATTGACAAGGCGTCCAAGAAAAATTCCATGGTTCGTCTTAGATGAAATTAAAGAATAACTGACGCCTGAGTCTTCAGAATCAAGAGTAACGCGCTGATTTTGCTGAGTTAATTGCGTTAACTCGGTTAACTGCGTTAACTGTGAACGTTCCTGAAAATATTCTTTCCAGACATTCGCCGCTTTCTGATGAATGTCAGCTTTGGATATTTCAGGAACCGCAAGAAGAATTCCCGGCGGATCTCCTATTACGCTGACATCTTCGCTCGGTTTTAAGCGTCCGTGTCCGACAAGTGTTTCAGCTAACGCTCTTACAGACATGTTAAACAGCGCTGTTCCGCGGTAAACATCCATGGAATCATAAAAAGGAAATGAAAAAATAATTCTTCCGCCGTGCTCATCCATGGTGTATTTGGCGCCGCTTCCTTCAAAAACGCTTACAGTTTCAAACTCAAGCGCGAGCGGATCTTCATTGTAATTACGGTAAGAAGCGGATTCCCGGTTTTGACTAATAATATCGCGCACTGATGTTGAATAATGAATGCGAATCCCGTTGCTGTCTACAAACTGGACAGACTGAAGTCCCAGAACCGATTCCAGCAGTATCCCGTAAATCCTGGAGCGTTCGTAAATGTCTTCTGCGTGCTGATTATAAAGGAAACTGCTGAGGACAGCCTGTTCCTGCAAAGTGCCTGAAAATTTTTCCTGAAGCTCAATTATTTTATTTTGAATGAGTTCCGCGTCGGCGTTATTTTCTTTAATAAAAGACTGAACAATGGAAGGATTGTAAAAACGCGTTTGGATAAAATTTATAAGCTGTTCGTCCGCGAGATATGTATATCCGGCAAAAAGGAGGAGTGATATTACAAGCGCAATAATCGGTTTTAGGAAATTAAACAATTTTACTCTCGCTTATCTACTATTATCGGTATTATATTATGGTAAAAAAGCCGAAAAAAACAAGTTTTTACAGGAAAAATATTAAGAAGCGGGTACAGGAGGAGGAGCCTCAGCGGGAGCCGCAGCGCCGCCCGGCGCGCCGGTGTTGGCAAGATGGACGCCAAGGCGTTTCATTTGCTCCTCTTCTTCTTTCTGGGCGTTGTAATCATAACGCAGCTGATTGGCTTTTACATACGTATTTTTTAACGCCGACAATTCGGGTTTAATTCCCTTAATTTTTTCGCGATCCCCTTCCACAGCATTTGCCTTAAAAAATTCATCCAGGGAGGTAAGCGTTTTATGATACGCCGTCACTTCCTTTATATTCCTATCAAGATAGCTGATTACCTGGTCTTCTGACATGCCGGACAACTTCTGATAAGCGGGACCGCGGCAAAAACTGGTTAAAATCTTGATTTTTTTCTCCATTTCTTCGACAAACGAATGGAAATTGATCTTTTCTTTAACCGGAACGCCCTTAGTTTCATCCATTCTTTCGATATTATAGATGACTTCTTCAGGTTCGGCGTTTGTAATCTGCCTGATCAGCTCTTTAATGGCTTCCAAAAAGCCCTTTTTCCGGCTTTCCATTATAGTCTGGTTATCGCTAAGTTTCGAGAGTATTTCTGTCAGCGTATTTGAAGCGCCTCCAATCACCTGGATGCCGTCAAGAAGGATTTGTTTGTAGTTAATGGCTTGTTTTACAGCTTTTGGCTTCTCTTCTTTGACTATCAAAGTGTTCAAAACCGCGTCTCTAAGGTCAACGCTGCTGCCGGAGTAGTCTTCTTTGATGATTTCTTCAATCAATTCCTTATAAAAAGGAGAACCAGGCATCGCCGAAGGCATTTTTTTCTTAATATTTTCAGGAGAGGCCTCGTTTGCCGACATTTTTTGCGAAATATTCTGACGAACGTTCAATTTATAAGTCTCTCTGTAGTAAATATTAAGTTCTTTCAGCGTATTCATTGAATTGGACGTGGTTTTTGATAATTTTGTAAGACTTTCACCGATAATGCTGAGGGTAATGGGGTCAACGCCGGATTTTGAATGATTTGTCATTTCTGCGACTGCTTTTGTCATCAAAGACTGAGAATCAGGCGAAAAACCGACCCAGTCGATATACCTTATAAGACCTACAATGCGTTTAATCCGGTCAAGATTCAAGAAATCGACGTTCAATTGATAGAAATTTACCAAAAAGTCCAATTGATTATCATAATTTGAAAGTCTGATGGAAAGCTGCTCAATACGGCGGTTTTCCTGGAAAATCCCCGAATCCGGTATTTCCAGTTCACTGATTTTGGTTTCCTGCTTATACGGATCTTCGTCAATCGACTTTTTCTTTAAATAAATATTGTATAACGAGGCATATGCGCTCTGAAACATCCTAAGTTCGTCTTTCAGCTTAGGCATTTCGTTCCTTTCAAGCCAGTCTTTACGCTTTAAAAGAACATCCTGGAGATTATTTACATAGCCTGTGATGTCTGTATCTGCCATTTATTTAAGTATGATATATTTCATGAAAAAATGCAAATTATTGAAAATTTTAGAAGTTTAAAACATGCGCCGCGCACGCTCGCGCCATATATAGGCATGAAAACACGATTTTTTAGACTGAGAACAGTCACTGCGCCGGCTTTCCGGCTGGCATTTCTGCTTGCATGCCTTACGGCTTTAACGGCGTGCGCGGAACGGTTTCCTTCGGGATATCTCCTGGAGCTCCCTTCTCTGCCCGAGTCATGGGCGTCCCTTCTCGGCGAACCATGCTGGCGCCTTGAATGGTTAGACCCCGATGGAAGCAGAAAAATGACACATATCATGATTAATGATGAGTCCGCCCAAAATATTAGGATCAACATCCCAATAACATGGGTAAATGCTGTTACGGCATGGCCCTATTGGCCGGAACATAACATTATTCCGGGGTTATTCAAGCCTGCTGGCGCGATATTCCCTCTCGATGTAAACGGCAATCGTCTTCATTTAACATGGGAAGCCGGAGTGGATACTGTGTTCTTTTGGGAACTTGCTGTTGCCAATGAAGACAATTTTTCGCGCCTCCCTGTAAATTTTGACTGGCTCAGGTTTCGGGAACTGTTCCAGCAGGAAATATTAACCGAAGCAGTCTGCGAAGACCCCTGGGTTGTCGATTGGCGCTCCGCGGCGGAAAAAACAACAGCCGGAAACTTTGACAGGCGCCGTCTTGTTCCTGAAAAAACGGGAACCATGGCAATTCCCGTTCCGGAAAGCGTCTGGCACGGCACATCTCCTTTCGCCAAACCTCTTTCCTTTGCGGAAGAAGAACCGTCAATTTTTCCTGTACGGCAAAACGTTAACGCATGGGTTTCAGAAGCTGGAATTTTGCGGGCAAGCGCGGAGGCATGGATATTCATTGAATGGCAATGATTTTTCTGCTAAAATGAAGCATGAAAAAATTGCTTTTTATTACTTTGATTCTACTCTTCTCCGCTCCGCTTTTCGCGCAAAATCAGCCGATATACGCGGGTTTAAGCAACGACGAGCAGCTCACATTCATCGGCATGATGATGGCAGACCTCCTTGAACGGTTCGGCCCGCCAAGATCTGTTATTTCTGAAAGAGGTCATGAAGTCTGGCAGGATGACGTCGTTTTCCAGTATAACGGAGCGGATTTTTACATTTACAGAGACCGTATCTGGCAGGTAAAGATCGCTTCAACGCACGGGGTCTCTAACGGAGACAGAAAAAATGACGTGCTGAGAGTTATGGGAAGCAAAGCGGAAGACAAGGGAGATCACATACTTGTGCCTGTTACGAGCAAAGAATGGCCTTTAATGATGAGGATCAATTTTAACAATTCGCAGCAAGTCGCCGCGATTTATCTGTACCGCTCGGATTTTTAATATCGGGGTTAATAATGGCAAAAATTTGCATATGCCTGACAGCAAAAACAATAAAACGAAATCTGGAAATACTTAACAAGTACCGGAACAACGCTGATGTAGCTGAACTGCGCGTAGATTGCCTTGATCCCGACGAGAGCTTGTATATCCGCCGTTTCCCGGAGCTTGCGGGTCTTCCTGTAATTTTGACAATCAGGCGCGATATCGACGGAGGACATTTTACTGGCGGTGAAGGCGCGAGGGTAAAGCTGCTCGCAAACGGACTCGCATACGCAAAAGCGGACTCAAGATACAACTACGCTTATGTTGACATCGAAGACGATTTTGACGTGCCAAGCCTAGAAGAAGCCGCGCGTACTTTCGGAACAAGAATAATCCGTTCATTTCATGATATCAGCGGAGTGATAAATGATATTCCTTCAAAACTGAAATCCATGCAGCGATCAGGCGATGAAATAATAAAGGTAGCGTTATCTGTAAAGTCAACAAAAGATGTTTTAAATATTTTTGAAGCGTCAAAAAGTTTTACGGCTCAGGATAAAATTCTAATATGCATGGGGCATTACGGCATTTACTCAAGAATCCTCGCCGAAAGATTCGGCTCAATTATAACATACTCAAGCGCGTTATCTGAAACTGAAGTAGCGGGAGCTCCGGGGCAGATGGATGTCCGCGAACTGTCGGAATTATACAGATTCGGAAAAATAACGAAGAAAACTAAAATATACGGCATTGTCGGATATCCGTTAAAGGCGAGCGTAAGCCCGTGGTTTTTTAACACAGTCTTTGGATTGGAAAACACCGATTCGGTTTATGTTCCGTTTCCGTCGGATTCAATCGAACATATTTTAGACCTCGCCAAAAAAATCGGCGTAATGGGGCTTTCGATTACTGTTCCTTACAAAGAAGCGGTGCTTCCCTTTCTCGCTAAAAAATCCGCCGCAGTTCAATCCATCGGAGCGTGCAACACTCTCTATCACAGCGATGACGGATGGATCGGCGAAAATACAGACTGCACCGGTTTTTCAATGTCGCTGCTGGAATTTTTAAAGAGAAAAAATCTCAAACATGTAAAAATAACAATCATAGGAGCGGGAGGAGTCGGGCGTTCTGTCGCTTCAGAAATACACCGTCTCGGCGGAAAAGCTCTTATCATAAACCGCACTGTACATAAAGCAAAAAATCTCGCGTCAAAATATAATTTCCGCTGGGGAGGACTTCCGCAGGGAGAAGGAGACTCCCAGAGTCTTGATCTCATTAACAAATACAACGATGTAATTATTCAGACAAGTTCTGTCGGAATGGAAGGTTACGAATCAAAAGATCCTCTGCAATTTTATACATTTACGGGAAAAGAAAGAGTTATGGATCTCATTTATACTCCGGCTGTAACTCCTTTTTTAAAAAGAGCGATGGCTGCCGGCTGTAAAACAATTAACGGATACGATATGGTTATACGTCAGGCGTGTAATCAGTACACATGTTTTACAGAAGCGGAAATCCCGGAAAAACTTTTAGCGCAGGTAAATTCATTTGGAGAAAGCACATGGAACAAGATACGATCGGCATGATGAAGGACGCTTCGCAGCTAAAACAGCGCGCCGGAAAAGCTGTTGTAGATAACATGGTAAAAAGCGGAATGAAACTCGGTCTTGGAACAGGCTCTACCGCGGTTCACGCTGTTAGAAGAGTCGGCGAACTCATGGCGCAGGGTGCGTTACGTGACATCAGCGCGTTCGCCACAAGTTTCCAAACGGAAATAGAATGTGAAAAACTGCGCATCCCGTTTTATACATTAAACTCACGCGAACTCTCTTCAGGTCTTGATCTTACAATTGACGGCGCTGATGAAGTTGATCCCGTGAACAGATTAATAAAAGGCGGAGGCGGCGCCATGCTGATAGAAAAATTGGCTGCGTACGCTTCAGCGGAATTCGCGATTATAGTGGATGAATCAAAACTGACAGAATCTCTCGGAGGCGGTTTTCCTGTTCCGTTAGAAGTAATTCCCGCCGCCAGAGTTCAAGCCGCAAAAGCACTTGAAAAACTTGGAGCAAATGTTATACTTAGGGAAGCAGTAAGAAAAGCCGGGCCGGTTATAACAGAGCACGGAAATCTGATTCTGGATATCCGCTTTGTTAATAAAATAGATCCTTCAGTAATGGAAACAGAATTGAATCAAATCCCCGGCATCGTGGAAAACGGGTTTTTTACCCGGAATCCGCCAGTGGTTTATATTGCCCGTTCCGAAGGAACAGTAGATATAAGGGGAAGATTATGAAAGAGAATGAATTAGAACAGAGTTCCAAAGAAATCGCAGCGCGTGTAAAGGTGCTGAGAGAAATTGAAGAAATATCTGCTGAAAATTTGTCAAAAGAACTGGGTTTTGATCCTTATGAGTATATGACATGCGAAGACGGAGAAAAAGATTTCGCTGTAGGCGCTCTCATTAAGATCGCGGCGCGGTTTAAAGTAGACCTCTCAGAAATAATCAGCGGCGCGGCGTCAAAATTAAAAACATTCTGCGTTACGCGCAAAGGAGAAGCTCCCGAAGTAAGCCGCCGTCCGATGTACGGCTACTGGAACCTTGCCTACAATTTTCATAATAAAAAGGCGGAACCGTTCCTGGTCGAGGCATCCGCAAAAACTGAAAGCAAACCAATAGATTTAAACACTCACCCCGGACAGGAATTAAATTATGTATTGGAGGGGCGGCTGCTGATATCGATCAGCGGCCATGATATTGAACTCAATCCCGGCGACTGTATTTATTACAATTCCACCGAGCCTCATGGTATGAAAGCTTTAGGCGGAAAAGCAGCTCGCTTTTTAGCGTTTGTTTTCTGACAGTTTGTTTGCGGCATTCCGCTTTTAGCTGAACGCTGCAAACCGCCATTGAATAATTTTTTAGGAGTTATATATGTCTTTGCTTGATAAATATTTAACGCGGACTGATTTTGAATCCTACGAGGATTTTTATAAGAATTATAAAATAAATATACCTGAAAATTTCAATTTCGCGTACGATGTGATTGATACGCTGGCGCAGGAAAAACCGAATAACCGCGCGTTACAATGGTGCAATGAAAGAGGAGCAGAAGCTTCTTTTACTTTCGCGGAAATAAGAAACCTTTCAAACAAGGCAGCCAATGTCCTGCGCGAAGCCGGAATCGGCAAGGGCGATCCTGTCATGCTGATTTTAAAAAGACGCTGGGAATACTGGCCTGTGATATTAGCGCTTCACAAACTCGGCGCAATCGCAATTCCCGCGACGCATCTTCTAACAACCAAAGACATTGTTTACCGTTGCAATGCCGCAGACATCAAAGGAATTATCTGCGTTGATGACCGCGAATTAATGCTTCGCGTAAATGAAGCTGAAGCTGTAATGGGACGAAGCGGCGAAGCCCACGGAATGATGCACCTATGTTATAAAGGGTATGTCCGTTCAGTTCATACGCCGAAAGATTTTGATCCATCGAATGTTAAGGAAGAATATCTTAAAAGCGGCTATATTGAAGAGTTTACAGGAAGCGTAACAGACGGATCCGCCAACGTATACAGAACAAAACCGGACGCGGAGTCCAACTTTCCGATGCCGGAAAAATTGTTAAAGTGGGCTGATTTCAGCAATATCATGAATGACGCATCACAGGATTTTAAGAAACCTGATAAAGTAAACACAAACAAAGATATTATGCTTCTTTATTTTACATCAGGCACAACCGGAATGCCGAAGATGGTTCGACATGATTACGCGTATCCTTTTGGACACATCGCGACCGCGAAGTACTGGCATCAGGTAATTCCGGACGGGTTGCACCTAACAGTAGCGGATACCGGCTGGGCAAAAGCAGCATGGGGATGCATCTACGGTCAGTGGATGTGCGAGGCTGGAATCTTTGTGTACGATTACGATAAATTTGTGCCGTCCGCGATGCTGGAAGTAATGGGCAAATATAAACTAACAAGTTTTTGCGCGCCGCCTACAATATACAGATTCTTCATTAAAGAAGATTTAAAGAAATTCGATTTTTCCTCTTTAAAACATTGCAGCGTGGCAGGAGAACCTTTGAACCCTGAAATATTCGAACAGTTTCTCGCGGGCACAAATATAAAACTGAGAGAATGTTACGGGCAGACAGAACTTACAGTTTCTCTCTGCACATGGCCGTGGCTGGAACCAAAACCCGGCTCTATGGGAAAACCGGCTCCGGGTTACGATATCGATCTGCTGCGCGAAGACGGTGCATCCTGCGGCATGGGCGAAGAAGGTCAAATCGTCGTTAGAACGGATAAAAGAAAACCTTACGGAATGTTCGGCGGTTATTATAGAGACGAAACCCTCACAAAAAAAATGTGGCACGACAATATCTACTTTACAGGCGATGTCGCATGGAAAGATGAAGACGGTTATTACTGGTTTGTCGGGCGCAACGACGATGTAATAAAAAGTTCAGGATACAGAATCGGGCCATTTGAAGTAGAAAGCGCTCTTTTGGAACATCCGGCGGTGCTTGAATGCGCAATCACAGGTGTTCCTGATGAAGAACGCGGCACAATTGTTAAAGCGACAGTCGTGCTTGCGAAAAATTTCTCAGCGTCAGAAGAGCTTAAATCGGAATTGCAAAACCACGTAAAGAAAACTACAGCGCCGTATAAATATCCGCGCATTGTAGAATTTGTAAACGAACTTCCGAAAACAATCAGCGGAAAAATCCGCCGCGTACAGATACGCGAAGAGGACGCGTCCAACTAATTAAAGTCGGGCGATTATTAAGTAAAGATTAATAAGGAGCGGCGAATGATTGATCTAAAAGAACATTTAAAAGAAATCTCAGGAAACGATTATATTGATTCAGAATTGTACACAAAATTCAGCGTAAAACGGGGACTTCGCAACGAAGACGGAACAGGCGTACTTGTCGGACTTACCCGCATCGGCGACGTACACGGATATGAAGTAAGAGACGGAAAAAAAGCCGCCGTTCCCGGCAAACTTTTTTACAGAGGAATTGATGTCGAGGAAATCGCGGCTGAAGCGGCGAGCCAAAACCGTTTTTGTTTTGAAGAAACAATTTATCTTCTTCTCTTCGGAAAACAGCCGACAAGGCAGCAGCTTGATGAATTCGACAGAGTGATCGGAGAGTGCCGCGCGCTTCCCAAGAATTTTATTGAAGACGTAATTTTAAGAGCGCCTTCTCTCAACATTATGAACAAGCTGGCTTCTTCGATACTTGCTCTGTATCCGTATGATGAAAACCCGGAAGATCCTTCGCCGGAAAACGTTCTCCGCCAATGCGTTGAACTCATCGCGCGTTTTCCTGCAATTGCCGCGTATTCGTACATGTCAAAGAAACACAATTTTGACCGTGAAAGCCTGATCATTCATCAGGTTGATCCTTCATTATCAAGCGCGGAAACATTGCTTTCTCTTATAAGACCGGATAAAAAATACACGCAGTACGAAGCGCAGCTTTTAGATCTGGCGCTTGTGCTTCACGCTGAACACGGCGGCGGAAATAACTCAACGTTTACTGTGCATGTCGTTTCTTCTTCTGACACGGACACATTCTCATCAATCGCGGCGGGAATCGGCTCTCTTAAAGGATTCAAGCACGGCGGAGCAAACGCCAAAGTAATTGAAATGATGGATGACATCAAGAAAAACGTAAAAAACTGGGAAAGCGAGAAGGAAGTATCTGAATACCTTGAAAAAATTCTTAAAGGACAGGCATACGACGGTTCAAAATTGATTTACGGACAAGGACACGCCGTTTACACAATCACAGATCCGCGCGCGACATTGTTACGCGACAAAGCAAAAGCACTCGCTGAAGAAAAAGGCATGCTTAAAGAGTTTAATCTTCATTGCCTTATTGAACAGCTCGTGCCTGCAGTTTTTAAAAGAGTAAAAGGCTCGGATAAAGACATATGCACAAATGTAGATTTTTATTCAGGCTTTGTTTACAGAATGCTTGGAATCCCAGAGGATCTTAACACTCCGATTTTCGCGGTAAGCAGAATCGCAGGCTGGTGCGCCCACCGCCTTGAAGAAGTCGTCGCAGGCGGAAGAATTATCCGCCCCGCATACAAGTGCGTACAGCCTCAGCTTGGGTATACGAGACTGGATAAAAGAGAGAGTTAAACGCCGGAAACGCGGATTAAACGAATTAGCGCGGATATTGTTTTAAATATTTTCCCTGTTTAATTATTTCCTGGAAACAGTTATCCTTGCTTCATAAAATAAGGCTTGTTTGCCGTATTCTACTATCCTAAAATCGTTCCACCTTATTTGGCTGCCGCGATCTCCGTTACGAGCCAAGTCACCGTAACCGCTTAAAGGAGCCATATTGTCGGCTCTAAGCGTCCACGACACTGATACAGGATAGTCTGCGTAATTCATAATATCTAATGCCAGATCACCTAACCCCATACTCCACAAACGCGCGTATATTTTACTTCCATCTCTTAATGTCAAAGTATTAGATTGATTTGCTCCAACAGTAAAAGAATTATTACCGGTAAATAAATTCGCTAGACTTTCCTGTTGCTGCGTTTGTTTTCTCACTTCCTCAGCTTTTTTTAATTCTTCGGCTCTTTTCGCTTCTTCGGTTTTTCTTGCTTCTTCAGCTTTTTTCGCATCGGCTAATTTCTTAGCTTCAGTTTGTAAAATATCAATGGTTAACAACTTGCCCGGATTTTTTCGTTGAAATTCATTTATTATGTTACGAACATCAGTTACTTTGATTTTATTATCACTTGCTGCTTTGCTGATGTAACAAGACGCTCTCGGCGCGGCAATAGAAGTTCCCGTTACCGTTTTAAATCCCTTGTATTCAAAATCCGATATATCAACGGCTGTATATAATTGATTATATACACCGCTTGTCACAGTGTTTGAATATCTGTCATCTCTGGTATCTTCCGCGCCTACCAGAATAAAATGTTTATATAATATTTTCTTTTGATAATCAGTTAATTCATCCGCAAGACTGTTTAATATCTCTTTATCCAATTCCTTGACGCCTTCGTTTCCCGCCGCTTTAACAATTAAAAAATCTTTGTCTGTAAAATACATAGCTTGATTAATTATTCTTCGTATGCTCAATTTATACGCGTTCACATAGCTGTCTTTTACATCCTGAGTAATATTTTCATCAGTCCAGTATTTTATATTCTTATCATTAAACGACGGTCCTAATGACATATTAATAACAACCGGAGTATCTTTAGGAGTATCTTTTATTATGTCAAACAATAAATCATTAATTTTGCTTAAGGGCATACCTCCTTTTTCATTACCCGGAATTCCCGCATCTCTTGTATTTACATCTTTTACTCCGCATTCTTCAAAAGCGAATTTTACAATATCTCCATGATTGGTCTGCATATGTTTTTCATTATCTCCGATATAGAAATCATAAACAAAATTATCAATCATATAATTTTTTACACCGTCTAAACAGGAATATTCAATTGCGTTCGGAATAACAAAATCTACACTCGCAGAATTACGTGCTTGCTGAATAAAATAATTTTCATTACCGGCGCCGACATCAACCAGATAATAACATATTTCAATTTTCTGGCTGATAATTTTTCCATTATAACGCTCAATAATTTGCTTAGCCAAAGAATGCTGCGTATCCGGCTTAAAATATACAATAATATGCCCGGAAACCGCTTCTATGTTATATTCACGTCCGTTTTCAGTTATAGTTATTATTTCGACAGGAGGATAAATCCCGTTAAAATTGAAGTCTTTATCAGCCTTGCCGCATGAAATTATAACGCTGCTTAATAAAAATATAATTAGAATGAGTGAAATATTGTTTCTAATACGATTTTTCATAGCACTATTTTACATATTTTTAAATTTTTATCAATAGTGTTGATATAATATTTACAGCTTTACATATTTAGGATTATTATGTTAATATTTCTTTAAAACAGGAGTGTGCCGCAATATGGAAAAAGTAAACAAGGAAATAAAAATAACCCCTTCTGCTAACAAAGAAGCTCAAACTGCATTCGAACAGGGATTAATACTCTTTAATAAAGAGGATTATTCAGAGGCAGTTAAAAAACTGAACGAAGCAATAAAACTCGATCCAAATTTTGAAACTGCTTTTATGTATCGCGGTAGTGCCTGGGCTAAGAAGGAAGAATATGACATTGCGATTAAAGATTTTTCTGATGCCATTAGATTAAATCCGAATTCAACAGATTATCTTTTTATTCGCGCTAATATATATACAATTATAGAGCAAAATGTTGACGCAATAAATGATTATTCGGAAATTATTAAACTGGAACCAAATAACGCAGATGCGTACAACTGCCGTGGTAATTGTAGTTTTGGATCTGATGAAGCAATAAAAGACTTTACTAAAGCAATTGAAATTAATCCCAAGGAAGAATATTATATAAATCGCGGTGAATGCTATATTGATAATAATGAAACTCTTAGTGATTTTAATGAAGCTATTAGAATAAATCCGGATTGTTCAGAGGCATTTAGTGCTCGCAGCAATTATTATTTTTCCCATAAACATTATGAAAATTCTCTTAAGGATTTAAATGAAGCCATCAGATTGAACTCAAATTCCGCAAAGAATTTTGAAATTCGTAGTACAATTTATAATATAATGGGCTTATTAGATGATGCAATAAAGGACATTAATGAAGCAATTAAATTAGAACCTAATAATGCTCATCATTACATGCGTCTTGGATCATTGCACGAAGAAAAAAATGATTTTTCCGAAGCAATAAAAGACTACATGGAAGCAATTAAAATAGGACGTAATATAGATTTATATAAATATGATTATCATTATGCGATAGCTCGGTGTTATGAAATGAAACATAACCGTAACATTTTAAAAGCAATTGACGAATTAAATGAACTTATAAAATTGAATCCAAATAACACTCTTTATTATATAATTCGCGGTGATTTATTTCGAAGTAATCCAATGAATTATCTGAATTATCCAATAAAAAGAAAATGTAAAATTAAAGCTATTAATGATTATAGTATGGCAATTTCAATAGACCCAAAATGTATTATAGCTTATTTAAAACGAGTTGATACTTATGAATTGTATTTTATTAATTTCTTCCTAAAAAAAGTAAATTTTTATTTAGCCGTAGCAGATTGTTCAACCCTAATAAAAATAGATCCTATGAACAAAATATATTATTTATCGAGACGCGCTAATCTCTATACTGAGATAGGTCAATATAATAATGCAATTTCTGACTATACAGAAATTATAAATAATTATAAAAACACTGTCACCACCTGTTATTTTTCTCGTGCAATATGTTATATTAAAATGAAACAAATTGATTTAGCTATTGAAGATTTAAAAACTGCTCGCGTTAACGAACCGAATATTTCTTGTTATGACGACGGACTTAAACAATTAATAATAAATGGATATTGGAAAGAAGCTAAAACTTTATTAGAAAGTGATGAAAAAAAAATTGGAAAACAAGTAATAATAGATAGAAAAAAACTTATAGAGAATGAAAATAAAAAGATGAAAAAACAAGATATGCCTTTTCTAATTTTCTTCATTTTTAGTTTATTTGGCATAATTCCTTTAATATATTTGATTAAACTGGAATTTTTTGATTATAATAGAACACCCAATTTCTTTTTTGATATTTCTACTCCTTTATTAATTATATTTATTATTACTATTGGGTTATTATCTGGTTATTTGTATTTTTCATTGTCACAAAACAAAAAATTGTCACAAAACAAAAAATTAATTAAATTCTATAACAAATACCTATCTAATACTTTGTAAAGATAAACATTAAAGGGAGTTATATATAAACCAAAAATTATTAACAAATGATAAACAATCATCAGAAAAAAAAGAATTCCTCACTCATCAATTAATTACCTACATCGGCAATAAACGCGCTTTATTGGATTTTATAGGAGAAGGAATTAAAATAGTTCAGAAAAAATTGGGGAAAAGTAAATTAAGAACATTCGATGTTTTCAGCGGTTCAGGCATTGCAGCCAGATACCTCAAACAATTCTCGGAGATTTTGCTCGTAAATGATCTGGAGAAATATTCTACTGTAATAAATCAATGTTATTTATCCAATGAGAATGAAATAAATTATTCCCAATTACAAGATTATTACGAGGAGTTGATTTTTAAATCAAACAAAGAACTCATCAAAGGCATTATTACAAAGTTTTACGCCCCGGAAGATGACAGCAATATAAAACAAAATGACCGGGTGTTTTACACAACGCGAAACGCAATGTATATAGATACTGTAAGGCAATTAATTAAAAATATACCGGAACAGGAACAAAAATATTTTCTTGCGCCGTTACTGTCAGAAGCGTCGATTCACGCAAACACATCAGGCGTTTTTAAAGGTTTTTATAAAAATAAGGAAACGGGCATAGGGCAGTTTGGAGGAAAAAACCAGGACGCTCTTTATAGAATAACAGGCGATATAAAACTGCCGTTCCCTGTATTCAGCAATTTTAACTGCGAAACAATCATTTATAACGGCGATTCCAACGAAATAATAAAAACAGCGCCGGAGGCGGATATCGCGTATTTGGATCCTCCTTATAACCAGCATCCGTACGGCTCCAATTATTTTATGCTAAATTTAATTTTAGACTACAATTATCCTGAAAAAATCAGCACAGTATCGGGCATACCGGAAAACTGGAATCGTTCATCTTATAATAAAGAAAATCAAGCGTTAAACGCATTAACGCATCTTGTGGAAAATATTAAAGCAAAGTTTATTTTAATTTCATTTAACTCAGAAGGTTTTATCAGCATTGAGCAAATGAAAAAAATGCTGGAAAAGTTCGGTAAACTTGAAGTTCTGGAAACCAAATACAACGCATTCAGAGGAAGCAGAAATTTAAACAGCCGGGAAATTCATGTAAACGAGTATTTATATTTATTAGAGAAGTAAAATTATCATTTAATCAGGATACGCTTTTTCAAACGCCGAATGTTATTCGTCAGCTTCCTGTACTTTGAACTCAGCGCGCGCCTTGATGACTTCGTCGGCAATGCGTCCCGAGATTGGCGCATAATGGCTGAAATCAACATTGAAAGAGCCTGTTCCCGATGTTATCGAGCGCAGATCTATCGAGTAACGCAAAAGTTCCGACATTGGGACTTCCGCGCGTACTTCCGCGATGCCGCCTGCTGAATCCTGCCCGAGAATTTTTCCACGTTTTCCTGAAAGGTCGCTCATTACGTCTCCGAGGAATTTTTCTTCGATGAAAACTGTAAGGTTCATAATTGGTTCGAGCAATGTAGGAGCTGCCTGCTTCATTGCTTCGCGGAATGCGTTGCGCGCGGCGAGCTTGAATGAAAGTTCGTTGGAATCTACGGGGTGGTATTTACCGTCGGTAAGTTTTACTTCTACGTCAACAACAGGATAGTGCGCCATAGAACCATGTCCCATTCCTTCCACCAAACCCTTTTCAACGCCGGGAATGTAGTTCTTGGGAATCGCTCCGCCGAAGATCGCGTTTACAAATTCATATCCATCGCCGCGTCCGCGCGGTGAAACTTCCAGCACTACTTTTCCGTACTGACCATGACCGCCTGTCTGCTTCTTGTGCGTGTATTCAGCGCCGGCCTTCTTGGTGATGGTTTCGCGGTAAGCTATTTTCGGAACGCGCGTTTCAACATCGATCTTTTGGTTGCTCTTAATTTTATCAAGGATAATATTGATCTGTAATTCGCCCATGCCGGAAATGACGGATTCCTTTGTTTCGCCGTTGTAATGGAAACGGAAAGTTTTATCTTCCTCTGTCGCGCGGACAAGAAATTCGCCGAGCTTGTCTTCGTCTTTTTTCGCAATCGCGTTTACAGCGACTGAATGAACAGGTTCAGGCAGGCGAAGAGGAGCGAAACACGGTCCGTCCGCCGCAGCCAGCGTATCGTTGGTTTTGAGAGTGGCGGCTTTTGTTATTATGCCGACATCACCAGCTGACAGCTCTTTCACTTCTTCGATCTTTTTACCCTGACAGGTATATAATTTGCCGATACGTTCTTTTTTATTTTCCGAAACATTGAGCATTTCAGAATCAGCGGCAAGTTTTCCTGTAATAATTTTAAGCCATGAAAGTTTACCGGAAAATTGATCGTAATTTGTTCTGATAACAAGCGCTGACATCGGTTTATCAGGATCGACAGCAATGGGGGTTTCCTTTCCTTCGGCGTCAATCGTCGCGTCTTTTGCCGTGCGCGGATTCGGCGCGGCGTCCACGATAAAATCCATCAGCGGGAAAAGTCCCGAGTTCACAAGCGGAGCGCCGGCAAACGCGGGAACATATTTGTTGCCAGCCAACGCTTTAACAAGACCGACTTTCATTTCATCCGAGCTGAGAGATCCGTTTTCAATGTATTTTTCCATCAGGCTGTCATCGCCTTCCGCGGCAGCTTCGATCAATTTTTCGCGGGCTGCTGAAAGCGCTTCTTTAAATTCAGCGGGAACCGATTCTTCTTTTTCCGCGGCGTCTCCCTGAATAGTGTATGCCTTTTCATGCAGAACATCGATGACGCCCTTAAAGCCGCCGCCTGATCCCATGGGCAGAGTGATAGGAACGCAGTCAACCTTGAACTTTTCTTTTATATCGGCGAGCGTCTTGTTAAAATCCGCCTGATCGTTATCCAGCTTTGTAATAAAAACACCGCGGGGTTTTCCGCTGTCATCGAGATTGCGCCAAAGTTTGACGGTCTCAATCTGGACGCCGGATTTCCCGTCAACCATTAAAAGAGCGAACTCAGCCGCGCGGAAACTCAAAATAACAGCGCCTGTAAAGTCGGACGAGCCGGGAGTGTCAAACAGATTGATTTTGGTGCCGTTCCTCTCGACATGACCCATGGCGGCATATATCGATATTTTACGTTCGATTTCTTCCGGGCTGTAATCGCTGGTGGTTTTCCCCGATTCCAGGGTTTCCGCTCTTTGAATGGCGCCCCCTGCAAACAGCAAATGTTCAAAAAGGGTCGATTTTCCGGTCTGTCCATGACCGGCAATAGCGATATTTCTAATTTTATCTGTTGAATGGCTCACAAAGGGCTCCTTTGGAATAATATCTTACCATTTTGCCCTGTTTGGGAGGTGTTGTCAAGGTAAAATCATGTCATAATAAGGTATGAAATCAATTACTAAAGAATTATGGATAAATACCAAAAAACCGCGCGAGTTTATAAATATTACGGGCGAGGTTGAAGCTCTGCTTCGGGAATCCGGCATTCAGGAGGGGTTGTGTCTTGTGAATGCCATGCATATCACCGCCAGCGTTTTTATCAATGACGACGAGTCGGGCCTGCATTACGATTTTGACGTGTGGCTTGAAAAACTTGCGCCTCATGAACCCGTATCATCCTACCGCCACAACACAGGTGAAGTAAACGCCGACGCGCACATGAAGCGGCAAATAATGGGGCGCGAAGTTGTCGTTGCGGTAACAGGCGGGAAGCTTCACTTTGGTCCATGGGAGCAGATTTTTTATGGCGAGTTTGACGGTCAGCGAAGAAAACGGCTTCTTGTAAAAATAATCGGCGAATAGTATAGTTAACATATAATAGCCGGCGTGGCGGAATGGCAGACGCAGTAGACTCAAAATCTACCGTACGCAAGTATGTATGAGTTCAAGTCTCATCGCCGGTA